>ERZ1027231.43-NODE-43-length-87238-cov-53.782435_pt1 | contig 87238 bp, 70 predicted proteins | sample MGYA00520866_ERZ1027231 | MGnify/ENA primary metagenome ERZ1027231 (study PRJEB33311, sample SAMEA4378411) | marine metagenome | biome: Marine biome; feature: Fjord; material: Water | collected 2014-07-20T08:00:00Z/2014-07-... | depth 75 m ...
AAAAAAAGCAGAGATTTTTATGGTTTAACTTGACGTGGGGAGTCATACCAACGCCCAAATAATGGGCTAAAAATTGTTGGCTAAAATAAGCGACGCAGGAGCAAAAGCCAACTGTTTTTAGTCCTGTTAATTTGCTTGTTATGTGTTTACTGCTCTATTGCTATTTATGTCGATTAGAACGCGCTGTATAAAATGCGCGCATGCCCCAACAGTAGAAATTGGAGCAACATAGAATAATAAATAAGTTAGTTGATTATCACCTGAAAAAAATGAGATTAGTTGTATAAATATAATTGGCACAAATACTAAAAAAGTAGCAAAACCCGTGTGCTTTTTAACAATACGCTTTATTTCACTATCCGTGATTAAGTTCATAAGGAACATCCTTTTAAGAATTGCGTAGATGAGTTATATACCTAACGTCAAAAACACATAACAGTTTATTATGAGGCAAAATTCCTTCTTTCTACAAGATGGGAAAAATCGTCCATAATTTTATAATGTAGTGAGATTACTTGATTGTTATTGATAGATCAATGAGTTAAAAATAAAACCTTAAGTGGTTGATGTGTGAAAGGAGGCAATTTGCGCGCTTTGTTGTAGAAAGAAGGAATTACAAGAACCTGTATAAATAAACAGTTTAAATTAAGGTAAATATAAGACTATTTTGTTATTAAATAAACATTATTAGAACGAATTAAGTTAATTCCTCACTTAAATAAAAAATGTGACTTGATCTACAAACAATAAGCTCTCCAACTTAATAAAATTGCTGCCCCCCAAAGGTTAATAATTTTACCTTAGGGGGGGAAGTAGTCGTTTAATGCTATTTACGACCATGTAACGGCTTAAAACTCATCAGAGCAAAAAACGAAGCGATGCTTGTAGCAACTATAACCGTCGTCAGCGCAGCAAGGTTCATTTGCCCATAAAGCGCAAAACGCAATAACTCTACACATGAAGTAAAAGGGTTGTACTGACAAAGCCAATATAACCACAAACTCGCTTCTTGCATTTTCCAAAGCGGATATAAGGCACTTGAGAGAAAGAACATCGGGAAAATTACAAAGTTCATTACACCAGCAAAGTTCTCCAATTGCTTAATAAGGTTAGATAACATTAAGCCTAATGCGCCAAGAAAAAAGGCAATTAAAAATATTGCAGGTATTGAGCTAGCATAGCCCATTAGCGGGATATCAACGTCTACTAGTTGGGCAAAAAGTAAAAAAATCACCACTTGCAAAAGCGATAACAGCGCACTGGCAATCAACTTACAGCATAATAAAAAAGGTCGCGGTAGCGGGCTCATCAAGAGAACTTTCATACTGCCCATTTCACGGTCATAAACCATTGAAAGCGAGCTTTGCATGCCATTGAATAAAATGATCATGCAGCAAAGTCCAGGGGTAATATATTGCTGGTAAGTAATATAAGTACCGTATGGCTCCATGATAGAAACACCTAGTGCCGCTCTAAAACCTGCAGCAAAAACAACTAACCAAAGCAGTGGTCTAACTAAGGCACTTAATAACCGTGAACGTTGCTGAAAAAAACGTAAAACTTCACGTTTAACGATGCCATTAAAACAATAAAGATATCGATTATTCATCAAGTGAGCTCCGCATTAGCCGTTAACGAGCGATAAAGCTGGTATACATCGGCGACATTATGTTTATTGCATAACTCCCCACTAATGCCCTGCGCTTGAATTTTGCCTTCATCAATAATAATTAATTGATCATCAGCAGATATTTCATCAATTAGATGCGTTGCCCACAACACACAAATACCTAATTTTTGACTAAGCGAACCAACATATTCAGTGATCATTTTTCTGCTATCAATATCTAAACCAACTGTGGCCTCATCAAGTAATAATACTTTGGGTTGATGAATTAATGCTCGGGCAATTTCAACACGGCGGCGATGTCCACCATTTAATGATCTCACTTTATCATCGAGTCGCTGTGTTAATTGCAGTTGAGCCAAAATATCGCTGATATTATCGAGCGCTTGTGATGATGAAATGCCGTGCAGCGCGGCATAATAAGTTAGGTTTTGCTTAACCGATAAATCTAAATCGAGTGTGCTTTGCTGAAAAACCACGCCCATCGACTGCATGATGTTCGACTTATCATGCTTATAGTCATAGCCATTGATTTTAATATGTCCTGATGCAGCCTGATAAAGGCCAGTTAACATTGAGAATAATGTACTTTTACCCGCACCATTTGGGCCAAGTAAGACATTAAAGCCACTGGTAATATTAAGATCTAAACCATTAACTGCAGCCTTTTTACCGTAATAAAAAGTCAGACCGTTTGTTACTATACTCATGGCTTATTACGTATCACTACGCCCCATGGGTAACGGCCAACTTTAATCGATTTGGTAACTTTCATGCGGTCAACATCAATGATTGACACATCGCCACTAATGCCATTTGTCGTTAATAGTTGACTTTCATCCTTGTTAAAAGCCAGTTGCCATACTCGGCGGCCAACTAATAAATATTCCTCGACTGCCATTTTCTTACGATCAATCACCGCAACATGATTTGCCGGCCCTAGCGCCACGAAGGCATATCGGCCATCTTGGGTTAACTCAATACCAACAGGTTGCACACGGTCATGATGAATACCTCGTATATCAAAAGTAAACTCCTTAATAATCTTTTGACTGGCAACATCAAGTATCACCACGGTGCCGCCAATTTCAGAGCTCACCCATAAATATTTATTGTCTTTAGTAAACTTAGCTGATCTTGGTCTTGATCCCACTAAAGTATTGGCAAAGTTTTTATGGGTTTTAGTCTCAATCCAATGCACCATGTTAGTGGTTTCGGAAGTGACCACAACTATTTTTCCATCAGGACTTACCGCCAATCCTTCGGGCTCAACGCCAACATCTACTTGAGTGATAACACTAGCTGAATCAATATCAATGACTGTAAGCAAAGCATCATCTTCATTAGAGGTATATATAATTTTACCGTTGGGGTGTAAGGCTATCGTTTCAGGGTCTTCACCAGAGGGCAGCTCACCGATGATCTGCTCTGTTGCTATATCGAGTATTTGAATGCTATCTGACTCACTTGCACATATATAAGCAAGAGTCTGCTCTTTATTAAGAATGATACCGCGAGGTCTTTCCCCGACCGAGATTTGTTTAATTACTTTGTTGAGCTTTAAATCAATAACCGAAATATTGTCATCCTTTTCGTTAGTGACATAAGCAAACTCAGTGGCATACACAGCGCTAGCACTAAACAAAGCAGTGACTATCAAACAGCTTAAAAAGGGTTTTAAAAATAATGTTTTTTTCATAAGTTACCTTAAGCCCTATGTTTACTATGAGCCTTTATTAAAAGTTCAGGCTAAGCGTTATTGTTCATTGCTTAGCGTGCTAAATTTCTTTGCCTATTTATCGGGATAGTTCGCATTGAGATTCTTGCGCATCAAAACCAAGGGTATCAAGCTCCGTAATGGGATGGAGCATACCCGGTTGTGGCGATTGTGAAACCAAGGCATGAGGATGAACCAGCGCCAGTGGCATTCTCAATTGGCGACTCCAAGGTCGAAAACTCAGTTTACGCCCTTTATACGCCGCCAGTTCAAAGTCTGCCGAATTGATATATTCTATGAGTTCGTTACTCGCATTTGAGTGCAGTTTATGAACAGACTCAGCAACACTGCGTACCGCGAGATAGGCTGAAAAATCCAGCTCATTCATTTTTCTATCGGCCATTTCGATAAATCGATTTTGTAATTGAGTAGCGCCCCACTGCTCTATCACGCTATGCCAAGCTAGCGCTTCCAAACCAGCTGAGCCAATAACAGGTCGTGGTAAATAGGTATTAAAGGGTAAAAATTCAGCAAAGCTTTTGGACTTATTTGCCACATAAACAACATCATAATCTTTTACTGTTTGCGTAAACAACGGGATTTCTTGTTGTGCGCTACGTCTTAAATCGGTATTAAAGTCCCACTGTTTTTCATCGATAATTTTTAAACCAAAACGCTTCGCTGCGCGTTTGAACGATTTGGCTAGCAGTACATCTTCGGAGTTACTGCCCTGTACCAATAAGACTTTATTCATTCGACGATATAGCAGCCATTGAGCAAGTGCGTCAGACTTCATGGCATCACTGGGGATAGTATGTAACACCGAACTTAAACACTGACTATTACGTAACTCATCCGCAGTCTCACTGACATTAAATAGCAAAACAGATTTGTTTTTAGCCCATTGCTCTAGTTGAACTAATTGCGCTAAGGGAACATCAAGCATGAAAATTCGTTGACCTTGTTGGTATTGCCCGTCGAGATACGCTAAAAGCTGCGGTGATTTTGTTGCCAAAAAGTAGCTTAAGCTAAAGTGCTGTTGTAAAAACTTTCCGGTGGTATTCGAGTCACTGATCGCCAGTTTAGCGCCTTGAAAACCACTATTTTCTGGCTTTTTAAAATAGTTAGAGGTACCAGCCACTTGTTGCTTCGCTAACTTTACATAACTAATATCAAGCGTGATTGGGCTTGATATCGCATTCAGACTAAAAAGCCATGTAAAGATAACAATGCTTGTTACTAGAAACTTCTTAAACCTTACCCTTGTCACATCAAACATAGCGATCCCAACAATAAAAATTCAGCAATAAATCAACAATGAATCAGTCAATATCTCTGTTTGGTATATAGCTAATTCTCTTCAAAAAAACTATAGAACACCTTCAAACTAAATCATTTACCTTAAATACTTATGACTACCAGCATATAGAAAAAACTCATAAAGTTAAAAAGATAAATATCTCAACAAAACATTGTAACTAGCTAATATATAACAAAATAAAATTAAATATGCAGTTTTTAACATTCAAAATCATACTAAAGGATGAGGTGTAACCGAGCTAAAGTACAATTCTTGAAGGGCACTAACCCCGTTAAGATGGTCTTATCAGAATTAAACACCATAATTATTTACGTAAAAAGAAGGTACACAGCGATGATTAAACTTAATTTAGGCCGAAGCCACTTAATTGCATTACTATCAATATGTTCATTTGGCATATCGGCTCATGGTCCTGTGACCCCGCAAGCAATAAACACCTCAACATTACCTACATTAGGCGAAGAATGGGAAGATACTAACCCTTACCGCGCAAAAGAAGGTGAAGTAATGACAGAGATTTTACGTGTTGGTGCCTCAGCTTATAACCAAAACTGTGCTCGCTGTCATGGTTTAGGTGGCATATCAGGCGGTATTGCTCCCGATTTACGTCAATTACCAGCTGATTATGATGGCGATGAATGGTTCATTTATCGTGTTCAAAATGGTGCGGTTCGTAATGGTGCTGTTTACATGCCGAAAATGACTGAACATCTAAACCAAGAAGCCCTTTGGTCTATTCGTACTTGGTTAGAGTCCGTTAGTGATGAAGAATAAATTTTATTCTCTCTTTTTGTGGATAAGTTGTTGTAGCCTTTTGTGCTCAACAACTTTTGCACGATCTTACGATGATATTATTGAAAGCAGAGAGATAACCGTTGCGGTTTATAGCGATTTCATTCCTTTTTCATACCAAGAAGATGGACAAGCAAAAGGCATTGATGTTGAGGTCGCAAAACATATTGCCAAACAATTAGGCGTTTCGCTTCGTTTTCGGTGGGTAACTGCTGATGAAAATGTTGAAGATGACTTGCGAAATAACCTATGGAAGGGACATTATCTCAAACGCAGCGTTGCTGACTTGATGCTGAGAGTCCCCTACGACAAAGAATATTCTGAGCTACGTGACGATATTGGTGAACGGGTACACGAACAAGTTCACATGTTTGCTCCCTACCATACCGAATCATGGAAAATCGTTTTTAATACTAAAAAAATTGATGAAGTCAGCACCATGGCCGTCTTTCAATATCACGACATTGGTGTTGAAGTAGACTCTATCCCACAATTTTACCTTATCTCTGCCTTCAATGGGCGAATGAGTAAAAGAACCAAACAGTTTCCTTCGCTAGCCTTAGCTATTTCAGCATTAGATGAACAGAAAGTTGATGCCGTAATGGGACTTCGTAGTCAGGTCAGTCATTACCAACACCAGCTTGAATCTTCTATCTTCCAATTAGCATCCAATGCTTTTCCAATGTTAGGCAAACAGCAATGGGATATAGGCATGGCAGTAAAAAGTGATTTCCGCCAATTAGGTTATGCGGTTGGTGATATTGTCGAGGCAATGATAAGCCAAGGACAAATGAAGACAATATTTGATCAGTACAACGCGGTTTACCAAGTTCCAAACCTTTACTCAGCCAGTGCAGAATAATTTGGATAAGCAGTCGCGTTAAATATCATCCTTTTCATCATACTAAATGATGAAAAAAACGCTACCGCGGAGTAATAGAGAAGTAAATAGAGACATTTTAATATCGTTATAACCTGCTTAATTGTTTTACTGATGTCGATGACAACAAGTGAATGCAATAGCGTTAGGCAGGAAGGTATACCCCAACTACATGAAGATTCAGGTTTCCTGAAACACGAATCTTCAAGTAGTTGGAGTAGATAGAGAAAGATATCTTTAACCAATTTTACAACCCAAGAGGAAATAACAATGATAACAACATGTAAAACAAAGGTATTGTCATTATCCATGGCAGTTTCTTTAGCGTTAACCGGCGTAGCAAATGCTGAAGTAACCGATAAAGATATTGCCAACGACCAAATGACAACTGATGATGTTGTGTCCTATGGACTTGGTCTAAGAGGACAACGTTACAGCCCTCTTGATAAAATAAATGCCGATACCGTTAAAGAGATGCGTCCAGTTTGGTCATTCTCTTTAGGTGGCGAAAAACAACGTGGTCAAGAATCTCAGCCTTTGATTAAAGATGGCGTCATGTATATTACAGGCTCATACTCACGTGTGTATGCCATAGACGCAAATACTGGTGATGAACTTTGGCAATACGATGCACGATTACCTGATGGCATCATGCCTTGTTGTGACGTTATCAACCGTGGTGCTGCGCTATATGAAGACCTAGTTATTTTTGCCACACTTGATGCCAAACTTGTCGCACTTAATAAAGACACCGGTAAAGTCGTTTGGAAAAAGAAAGTAGAAGATTATAAAGCCGGTTATTCAATTACTGCTGCACCAATCATTGTTAAAGGGAAAATCATCACAGGGGTTGCTGGTGGTGAATTTGGCGTAGTGGGTAAAGTAAGAGCTTATAATGCCAAAAATGGTAAATTAGTTTGGGAACGCCCTACCGTTGAAGGCCATATGGGTTACATCTGGAAAAATGGCAAAAAGACTGAAAATGGCATTTCTGGTGGTAAACCAGGTGAAACATGGCCAGCAGAATTGTGGAAATCTGGTGGTGCTGCGCCTTGGTTAGGCGGTACTTATGATGCTGATGTTGATTTATTATTCTTTGGTACGGGTAACCCTGCCCCGTGGAACTCTCATTTACGTCCAGGCGATAACCTTTTCTCATCATCACGCTTAGCGATAGATCCAGATACCGGTAAAATTGTTTGGCACTTCCAAACCACGCCACATGATGGTTGGGATTTTGATGGTGTTAACGAGCTTGTTTCTTTCGATTACAAACAAAATGGTAAAACGGTTAAAGCGGCTGCAACAGCTGACAGAAACGGTTTCTTCTATGTACTAAATCGCGAAAATGGTGACTTCATTCGAGGTTTCCCATTTGTTGATAAACAAACTTGGGCTTCAGGACTTGATAAGAAAGGTCGTCCAATTTATATCGACAGTAATAGACCATCAGATCCAAGCAAATCAGAAGGTGGTAATAAAGGTAGCACAGTCGTTGCAGCTCCTGCTTTCTTAGGTGGTAAAAACTGGATGCCAATGGCATACAGCCAAGATACTGAGTTGTTCTACGTACCATCAAATGAATGGGAAATGGACATCTGGAATGAACCAACGGCTTATAAAAAAGGCGCAGCTTATCTAGGTGCTGGTTTTACCATTAAAGCGATTAATAAAGACTATATTGGTGTATTAAAAGCAATCGACCCTAAAACAGGTAAAGTTGTTTGGCGTTACAATAACTTCGCACCATTATGGGGTGGCGTATTGGCTACTGCGGGTAACCTAGTCTTTACCGGTAACCCTGAAGGATATTTACTTGGTCTTGATGCTAAAACAGGTGAAGTTAAATATAAATTCAACACTGGCTCTGGCATCGTTGGCTCACCCGTGACCTGGGAAATGGATGGCGAACAATACCTTTCTGTTTTATCTGGTTGGGGTGGCGCTGTACCTTTATGGGGTGGTGATGTTGCCAAACGTATCAAGCACTTAAACCAAGGTGGTAGTGTGTGGACGTTTAAATTACCTAAGTAATTTATACCTTCTCCAATCAAAAGGCTTTTGAATTTATTCAAAAGCCTTTTTTATTTTAAACCACATGTTTTTCAATTAGTTAACACAACACTTCAACAAAATTAAATTCAACTCATTCTAAAGTATGATGTTTTCTATGCAAAGGGAGAATAGTGTACTTACTGTACTGCTACTAATATGAATACATGACAAAACGCTTTGGTAGTTATCAATTTGATAAATATCAAAGTAAATATAAACAGGGCCACGGAAAAGAGTTTTACTCTGGTTGGTCTAGATACGAGGTGATATATGATCTATGCAAACCCAGGCAGTGAAGGTTCTGTCGTTTCTTTCAAACCTAAATATGAAAACTTTATCGGCGGTAAGTGGGTTGCTCCAGTAAAAGGAAATTACTTTACGAATACCACCCCTGTTACCGGTGAAGCAATTTGTGAAATTCCACGTTCAAGTGCTGAAGATATTGAATTAGCACTTGATGCAGCCCATGCAGCAAAAGCAGCATGGGGTAAAACGTCCGTTCAAGAACGTTCAAATATCTTATTACAAATAGCTGACCGTATTGAAGCGAATCTTGAGTTAATCGCGGTCGCTGAAACTTGGGATAATGGTAAACCAGTACGTGAAACGCTTAATGCTGATATTCCATTAACCGTTGATCACTTCCGCTATTATGCCGGCTGTATTCGTGCGCAAGAAGGCTCTATTTCACAGATAGATGACGATACTGTTGCGTATCACTTCCATGAGCCTATCGGTGTTGTTGGTCAAATAATTCCGTGGAACTTCCCAATGCTAATGGCAGCATGGAAATTAGCGCCAGCACTTGCTGCGGGTAACTGTATTATTATCAAACCTGCTGAGCAAACCCCAGCAAGTATTTTAGTATTTATGGAAATAATTGCTGACTTATTACCAGACGGTGTATTAAATATTGTCAATGGTTACGGTAAAGAAGCGGGTGAAGCATTAGCAACAAGCACGCGTATCGGAAAAATTGCCTTTACTGGTTCAACGCCTGTTGGCCAACACATTTTGAAATGTGCTGCTGAAAATTTAATTCCTTCTACGGTAGAGCTTGGCGGTAAATCACCAAACATTTTCTTCGGTGATATCACGCAATTTGAAGATGATTATCTTGACAAATGTGCTGAAGGTTTTGCTTTAGGTTTCTTTAACCAAGGTGAAGTATGTACATGCCCTTCTCGTGCATTAGTACAAGAAGACATTTTCGATGTATTCATGGAAAAAGTGCTTGAGAAAACCAGAAATATCGTTCGTGGTAACCCACTTGATGTTAATACTATGGTTGGCGCACAAGCTTCTAAAGAACAATATGATAAAATCCAAGGTTACCTGCAAATAGGTAAAGATGAAGGTGCTGTTGTACTTTCTGGCGGTAGTGCTGAAAGCTTGGACGGTTCACTTGAAACGGGTTATTACATTCAACCAACTATTTTGAAAGGTAAAAACTCAATGCGCGTTTTCCAAGAAGAGATTTTTGGACCGGTAATTTCTGTGACAACCTTTAAAGATGCTGAAGAAGCGTTACAAATAGCGAACGATACTGCATTTGGTTTAGGTGCAGGTGTTTGGACACGTGATGCTAACCTTGCTCACCGCATGGGTCGTGGCATTGAATCAGGACGAGTGTGGACTAACTGTTACCATTTATACCCTGCTCATGCTGCCTTTGGTGGTTATAAGAAATCAGGTATTGGTCGTGAAACACATAAAATGATGCTTGATCATTATCAACAAACTAAAAACTTATTAGTGAGCTATAGCACAAGTCCTTTAGGCTTCTTTTAAGCGTCTATTTTAGTTTTTAACTCCCAGGTTAATGAGTGTCCCTTTGTAAAGTAAGCGACACTCATTTTTTTTATACAGCTAACGACTATTTATTCAGGTGTTAACATGCCTTTTAAACACTTAAAAAATCTAAAAATCTGGGCTCTCTTTGCCCTACTTTTAATGTTAACAACCTCCCTATCTACTGCTGCTTTTAATACCACAACTCACGCCAATGTCACGGCAATATCTGATGAAGTCGCTCATCTATTCCCCAGTGCAACACGTGTTGGCCCAATTGATAAAAATATTGCGGTAACCCCTGTTTACCAATTAAATGAACTTCTCGGTTATGTTTTTGAATCGGATGATTTTGTCAATTTCATTGGCTTTTCTGGTCAAACAATTAACCTGCTAATCGGTATTGATACGCAAGGCGTTTTTACCGGATTAAAAATACTCGATCATAATGAACCAATTTTTTTACATGGCCTTGGCGAACAGTCCATGTTCAAATTCATCAAACAATATCAAGGACATTCAATTAAAGAGCGATTTATTGTCAACGCACGCTCTAAAACGGCCAATGATATTACCTATATTGACGGGGTAACGCGCGCCACCATCTCTGTCTTGGTAATCAACGACACCATTACAGCTTCAGCTCTTAAAGTCGCGCGAGAAAGGCTCTCTGGTTTTGTTGCGCCATCACAAGTCAGCATTAATCCCGACTACTATCAACCACTCAGTTTTGCCGAACTACTTGATAAGAACTTTATTACCCATTGGCAGCTTAACCGTGAACAAGCCCTCGCGCTGACCGAAACAGCTCCGACAAATTTAGCCAATGAAATTAAGCAAATTAGTGAGGAGGGAGATGACTTTATCGACCTTTATTTTGCTTTTGTTAATATCCCTATTATTGGTAAGAACTTATTAGGTGAAGAAGAATACCAACGTTTACTTGATAGCTTAAAACCCGCCGAACATGCCCTAATGATGTTTGGTAGTGGTCAATACCATTTTGTTAGTGAAGACTTTACTCCACAAACCGTGCCCAATCGCTTAAGCGCACAACAAGCTTCGCTGCCTGTTGATCTTCGAGATATCGATTTTTATAGCTTTTACGATCCTTCATTTTCGCAAGCAGTACCGGATTTCAATGAAATTAAAGTTTTTAGGATAAAATCCCAATCAGGTTTTGAGTTAAATAAAGAATTCTCGTTGTCGCTTATGGTGAGTTATAACAAGTCATTTTTAGCTCAGCAACAGTACAGTTTTTTAATTGATAATACCCTACCAGAGAGTTTATTTATTGAAAATATTCCTGAAATAAACCCTGAAGAAAATAGACCATTATGGTTAAAAATTTGGATAAGTCGTAGTACGGATATCCTCATACTTAGTATTTATCTTGTCTTTTTAGTGTGGTTATTTATCAAACAGGAAACAGTCGCCCAAAACGCTAACGCCACCCACAAAATACGCTTTATTTCTTTAAGCTTTGTCATTGCATTTATAGGGTTTTATGCGCAAGGCCAATTATCAGTAGTCAATATTTACACCTTACTATTGTCACTCTGGCAGGGTTTTAATATCGATGTATTCTTGCTTGATCCAATTATTTTTATCTTGTGGGTCTTTGTCTTTATTAGTCTATTTCTCTGGGGAAGAGGTCTGTTTTGTGGTTGGTTATGTCCTTTTGGCGCCTTGCAAGAATTTGTCGCACTGGTCGCCAATAAACTCAAAATCAAACAAGTTAAAATAAAACCTCAACACCACAAGGCTGCACAAAAAATTAAATATGTGGTGCTCATTATATTGGTTGGCAGCTCGTTTTATTCACTAACACTGGCCGAGCAGCTCGCCGAAATAGAACCGTTTAAAACCAGCATAACACTCAACTTTGTTCGGTATTGGCCGTTTGTTTTGTATGTGGTCTTGCTACTTGCGCTGAGCCTAAAAATTCACAAAGTTTACTGTCGTTATTTGTGCCCGTTAGGCGCAGGACTTGCGGTTATTGGCCGATACCCAGTTTTCAAATGGTTAACACGCCGCCAAGAATGTGGCTCACCATGCCAGCTTTGCCGTAATAAAAAATGTGGTATTGATGCGATAAATAAAGACGGCTCTATTGACTATGGTGAATGTATTCAATGCTTGGAATGCTTAGTTACCATCAAAGATCCAAAAGAGTGTGTCGTAGATAAGTATTCGAAAAAAAGAAGAGCAAAAGCAGTCGTGGTAACACCACATAGCGATTATATAAATCAGCTTGAGCAAAAGGAATGTTAGCAAAAGTATTCTGCAATATTGTTTTATACAACATACTGAAAATTACTTATAAGTTAACGTGTTAATAGTAAAGTTAGCACATGCAAAACAGAGTAAATATGGTTATTCTATATTTCATTTAAAAAATGTATCAGCTTGCCCAAAGGAATTATATGAGTACAATTAAAACAATTACCGCGGTCAGTAATGCCACTGACCCCTTCCTTGCAAGCCAAGAACTTTACCAACAACTTAATCAAGACAATATCTGTTTTGTACTCTTTTATTGCTCTTCAACCTATGCATTAGATGCGCTCGCCCAAACGATGGAGGAGACCTTTAAAGAAACTAAAATTGTTGGCTGTACAACAGCTGGAGAAGTCACTCAACAAGGTTACGAGCAGCATTCTATTGTGGCTATCGGTTTCTCTAGTGACTATTTTGCTATCAGCGCAAAACTTATCGAGTCAATGGAAAAGTTTGATACCATCAATGCCCAATCAACAATCAATGAGTTAGTCGAAGATTGTCAGTCAAAAGATTTAACAGCCATTAAAAACAACAGTTTTTTACTGACCTTGCTCGACGGACTCTCTTCAAACGAAGAACAGTTTCTCGTTACTTTAAATTCAGCAACCCGGGGCATTCCCCACTTTGGCGGCTCTGCTGGAGACGATATTAATTTAGCGAAAACCCATGTGTATTATCAAGGTACTTTTTATCAAAATGCCGCTATCGTCATTATGATAAACACCACCTTATCTTTCGAGGTTTTTAACTGTCATCACATAGCACGGCCGACGGAAAAGTTAGTGGTAACTTCAGTAGATGCTGACAGTAGAACAGTTTATGAATTAAATGCCGAACCCGCCGCGCTTGAATACGCAAAGTTATTAAACATGGATTTAAAAGACTTAAGTCCTGAAGTGTTCTCGCTCAACCCGTTAGCAGTAAAAGTCGGCGGACATTATTATATTCGTTCTATTCAAAAAGTGAATGAAGCCGATTTAAGTCTAACATTTTACTGTGCTGTCGATGTTGGCATTGTGCTCACGGCAGTAGAAATGGGCGATATATTTGACCCAGTAACTGACAAGTTAGATGAAATCTCGCATCGCTACGGAAAACCTGAGTTAGTACTCGCCTGTGATTGCTTTTTAAGACGCCTAGAAATTGAGCAAAAAGGTCTCGAAAAACAAGTACAAAAATTAAATGCTAAATACAATATTGCTGGTTTTAATACCTACGGTGAACATATTAATGGTACTCACTTAAATCAAACCTTTACTGGTGTTTACATTGCAGGAGGCATTGATGAGTAATCAAGCATTAGAGGAAGAACTTGCGCATTTAAAAAAACAGAATCTTAAGCTAAAAAAAATTAACGATGCCTTGATGCAACGCGTAGAAGACAGTGGAGAAAATCAATACGCGCCATATACGGCTTTTGAACACTCAGTTCACCTAGCCGAACAGGTAAGAGAAAAAACGCAGACCCTAAATGAAACACTGGCAAAACTTGAACGCAGTAACCACGCATTAAAACAAGCCAATGCTCAAGCGAACCTGTTCAAACAACGCTTTATTGATGCGATAGAAAGTATTACAGAAGCCTTTGTCTTGCTCGACAGTAAAGGTCGAATCATTCTTCAAAACAGTAATTTCGCCAATTTTTGGAGCAATTCTGGTTTACCGATTACAGAAGGTGCCAACCTTAAAGATCTTAAAGATTTAGCCAAAACCCGCGGTATTATTCGACGAGCGTCACCCGGAGATGCTTTTGCCAGTCCTGTTTATCAATTGTCGGACAATCGTTGGTTTCAATTAAACGAGCATCAAACAAGCGAAGGTGGCTGGGTAATGCTCTACACCGACATTACGGCGGTAAAAACAGCAGAAAGTGCTCGCTATGAACGGGATATGGCACAAAAATCACTGTTACTGCAAAACTTAATAGATAACCTTTCTCAAGGTGTAGTATTGATCAGTAGTCATAACAAAATCGAAGTATGGAATAAACGCTTTGCACAAATTAGTCAATTATCCCCTCACCTACTTCGGGTTACGCCAACCACTGATAATATGCAGCATTTAACTGAACTCGAGTTAGCGCCAAAATCAAACACCGATAGCTATTCTTACACCCAAACACTGCTTAATGGCACAGTACTAGAGATAAGAGATCACCGACTAAAAAACGGTAAAATAATAAAAACCTATAGTGATATTACTGAGCGTCATCGCTACGCAGAATCTTTAAGAAAAAGTGAGAGTTGGCTGCGATTAATCACAGACAACGTACCCGCGATGATCGCTTATGTCGGTAAGGATCTAAAGTATCAGTTTACCAATCAAGTGTATGTTGACTGGTACGGCTGGCCTCAAGGTAGCCTTAATGGCTTAGAGTTAGAGCAAAGCAGAGTGCATTCAAATTTTACTAAGATTAGACGTTACGTAGATCGCGCCTTAGAAGGTGAAAGTGTTAGTTTTACCATTGATGAAAAAAACAAATTTGGTGAACCGAGTTATCTATTAAAATCCTATGTGCCTAATCGTGATGTTAACGGCGATGTGCTTGGCTTTTTTGTACTAATTCGTGATATTACCGAGCGGAAAAAGAATGCCCTAGCGTTACAAAAAGCGCATGATCAACTTGAAGTGAGAGTACAAGAGCGAACCTCTCAATTACAAAGTTTAAATGACAAGCTGCAAGTGGAAGTAGAAGAACGTCGTCAGGCACAAACCAACCTAGTTAAAGCCAAAAGCGAAGCAGAATTTGCTAATATTTCTAAAACGAAGTTTCTCGCCGCTGTTAGCCATGATTTATTACAGCCTTTAAATGCTGCCCAACTATTTACCAGTTCATTGATGGAACGACCTTTAGAGGATAAGACTAAAAATCAGCTTAACTCTGTCGCTAATTCATTAGACGATCTCGAGAATTTAATATCTACCTTGGTTGATATTTCAAAACTTGATGCTGGGGTGGTCAAAGCCGATAAAAGTTCATTTAAATTGTCAGAACTACTCAACAATATGGTGAGTGAGTACCAACAGATTAGTGAGCAATTTCAAGTGGAGTTACATTACGTCAGTAGCGATGTTGTGGTAAACAGTGACAGTGTTTTACTCGCCCGCATACTGCGTAACTTTTTATCAAATGCCTTCAGGTATACTAACAACGGCAAGGTATTACTGGGCTGTCGACGTCAAGGTGATTATTTATCCATTGAAGTGTGGGACAACGGCACCGGTATTGCGCAAGACCAAATACAGGAAATATTTAAAGAATTTAAACGTCTTAAGGCTTCTCAGACCGCATTTCGTAACGGCCTTGGTTTAGGGTTAGCTATAGTCGATAAAATATCTAAGGTACTCGAGCACCCGATTGATGTTAACTCTACATTAGGTAAAGGCTCGGTATTTTCAGTAAAAGTTCCACTGGGAAAAATAACTGACTTACCGCTATCAAATGGCCCGCTAAATGCGATTTTGGATACGCCTGTATTAGCAAACAGCAAAATTTGGCTTGTTGATAATGACGCAAGTGTTTGTGCTGGTATGTCACAACTGCTAGAAGGTTGGGAGTGTTTAGTAATAACCGCCACCAGCTTAGAAGACTTGCAGCAACAAGTAGATATCAGTCAGGATCATGCCGATATTTTAATCGTCGATTATCACCTTGATGACGGCGTTAATGGCTTCGATGTGGCAAAAGAAATTAATCATTGTCGAGGTACAGCATTGCCTGTAATGATGATCACCGCTAATTACAGTAAACAGCTGAAAAAAGAAGTTAAAGATAGCGAAATTTTATTATTAAATAAGCCCGTAAAACCGATGAAATTAAAAACATCAATGCTGTATTTATTAAAATAATAGTTTATTTCGAGTGAATCGAGCATTCATTGTTTAGCGAGTATTAGCTAGGCCTTTAGGCCTTTTAAACTTCTAATACTCACTGAGCAGTGCTCAGCATAATCTGATTTTATGCGAAGGATTATTTAATTCTTTTTTGTAAGGTGAAGGCCCCTCGAATATCACCAACCTTAAATCCTGTCGCCTGATCATTAGGGTATAATGATTGTACCTTAGTGGTTATTTCTTCAGCCATCTCTCCCCCATGACAAGTTATACATAAACCAGCAGTAGGTATTGGCTTCATATAACGGTAGACTACTTTATCACCTACTTTTATCGTTTCAGCGTATTCCATGGTTTTCAGGTTTTCGCCTGCCGCTTTACGTTGTTCAAACTGAGCTAGTATCTTCGCTTCCCATTCATCGGGAGTGTTGCTTTCGTTGCGAACTTTCAATGCAGTTCTGCCTATATCCCAACCTGATGATGAAGAGTTTTCTTTAGCAATAGGCCCGGCTTGAATATTACACTGCTCTAATGCTTTTATAGGCCCGCCAGATTTCATCGAGGTTTTCAATACGTGCTTTAAATCACTGCCGAACGCTTTTACCAAAGAGCGAGCTTCCAGAGTCTCTTGGCTGCTAGCTTGTTCTCCTGCATTTGCTAACAAGGGTAATAGTGATAACGTGCTGATTAACAACACCTTACTGCTCATTGATTTCATTTATTGCTCCATAGTTGTGTTATGTCAATCTCACTGAGTATGTGACCATTTACTACTTGCTAAATTACCAATCAGATCGTGATTTATTTTATAAACAGGACAGCAGCTTCTTAAAATAAACATCTTATATTGGTCCCTTTTCCCTACATGGAAATTATGCTTTAATTGAAGAAACGGCGATAAGTAATAGTGAAAACAATCATTATTTTGCTTTTAAACTTAGCGGTAGCGTTAATTCTGATTTCTCAATATTGGCAAGCTTGTTGTCAATTTCAATACTACTGTCGAGTAAAAATACATTAACGCTTGGCACTTTAGCCGTTTCAATCAGATGTTTTTGAATTTGTAATGCCCGTTTTTTTGCTAGCATTAAATATTCACCATTTGTTACCGCGGTTTCCGCGAGCATAAACTTAATAGCATCGTTAAAGAGTTTCTCTTTCGCTTGTTCTTGCTCTTCTTTAGTTAACGTAACGGCAGCACCCTCTTGCTTGTCAGTCACTTCTTTCAACGACTCTTGCGCTACTTGTTCCGTTGTTATATTCAACGAATGGTAATAAGTTATTAACGATGTTTTCTCATCTTCAGTAAGCGCGGCTGATAAGGTTCTAGGTGATATTTGCAATTTGTTTAAGATTTTTGCATACGCCATTTCATCATGGTCAATTAAGTTGGAACTTAATCCTCTTATTTCTATATATAATGAAGGTCGTTGCAACAATGCTTTGGCGAGAGAATTTAGCTTAGCCTGCTCTGCCTCATTAAGTTCAAAACTGTTTGCGCTAAAAATCACATGGTCGAGGTTATCATTATCTCCTTCAACTAAACTTGCTAATGCTTTAAATGGAGAGCTTATAATGCCCGTTATCAAGTTACCCAATGCACCCCACACCAAACTTGAGTACTTAAAATCTGGGTTATCAATGTCACCTCGAATAGGTAAGTTAAATTCTATTACCCCATCACTGTCTTTTAGCATTGATAATGCAAACTTTATTGGTAAGCTGGTGGCTTCTTCGCTATTAACGACCTCACCTAAAGTGAGTTGATCTAAAGTTACGTTATTTTCCGCAACAAGCTTATTATTAGACAATTTATAATTTAGCCCTAAACTCAGTTTGCCTTTATCTATTGCGTAACCAGCAAACTTTCCGCTATAAGGTGTAAATGTAGTTAACTCAATTCCTTTAAATAACATGTCAATATCAGTAAAGGCATCATGACTTAACGGGTTTACAGAGCCTTTAATAATTACAGGCGCATATTTATCAACTTTACCTTTCAAGTCTATTTTTGCTCTGCTCTCTTCATTAGAAGACAAACCTGTTATATCACCATTTAAACTGTAAATTCCGGCGCTAAATTTAGGGGTTAACGAGCTATCTGAGAAATCTAGTTTCCCATTCGTTATATTGATTTCATTAATATCTGCAGTAAAACTTTTCGCTGCTGAACCGGCCTCATCTTTGGCCTCTGACTGAATGTTTTTAGTCTCAGAATTTGACGTATCTTCAGGTTTCACTTTCATTAATTGTTGAATATTAGTTGTACTACTTTCATTAATGACAAGACGTAAAAAAGGATCGTCAATGTTAATAACAGACAAGACTAAACTTTGCTCTGGGTAACTAAATTGAATATCGTTTAAAGTTAAGTTTTCCCAGCTTAAGAGTTCTTCATTTAATGTTGTCTCGATAACATTTAGAGAGCTTACTTTGATATCACCCTCAATATTTAATAAAGGTGAAGTCTTGGCAGCATCAATATCAATCATTAAGTCTGTAGCTAACTCACCATTGAGTATTTTCATGTTGGCAACAGCATTAATATATGGCTGAAAGGTTTTTAGTGATATTTGTTCTGTATCAAGGGCAAGAGATAACTGTTTGGACTCAGGTTTTATTGTGCCCTGCACTTTAATAATACCTTGATTATTAAAAATGATATCAGATGACAATTGAGCTAATTCATCTGTAAAAGGTTTTAAATGCTCAATATTTAATGACTCTATCATGACGTCATGAGTAGCAACTGGAGCCACAGATCTATCGTTTAGGACAAAATTATTATTGGCTATGTTGATGGCTTTTATTTCTAGGTCCCAGTTATCACGCTTATTCTCGCTAAGATTTGCCGCAGGCTCGGTTTCAGTTGACCGTTCAGTTTTATCTACGTGATTAGTAGAGCCAACTGAATGATTTAACTTTTGTAATACGAATACTTCTTCTATATCGAACTGTGATAACTTGTTTCGATTAACGTCAATGAAACTTCCTTCATTAGAAATGCTATTAACTAGTATTTTTTTATCCGATGAATTCAACTGCTCAAGATCTAAACTTAAGACATCTGAAGCAATAATTTTTTTATTATCTTCTGTACGGCGAATTTCTAAGTTAGAAATGGAGGCTATTAAATTATTGATAATAAATTGTGGCTGTTCTCCAGCAAAGTTAAAATCATAATGACTATCTAGCTTCAATGTCCCTTCAGTAATATTGAATAATATTCTTTGTTGCAAATAGTCTGAAATAACCTGTAATGGACTGACAAAGCTAATATCACCCGAAGACTTAAAGGGTGATAAACTAAATTTTCCGTGCCAATTAAGCTCAGTACCTTGTGATGTTTTAGCTTTCACATGGTGCATATTATTGTCACCTGCTTTAGTAGAGAAATCATCCAATGCAACATTAATCTCTTTAATTTTATGATGGTAGGCTGTTTCTCTATTGAGATCACTAAAGTTGATAATCCCCTCATTATGTCGAAACTTGTCTATTGATAAAATCCAAGCAGCCTCATTGGTGTTTTCGCTGTCAACATCACTATCGGGTGTAGTATTTTTAACGATAATATCCTGAAAGTTGAACTCGCCATTTGCCAATATTAAAACGCTAACCTCTGGTTTATTAATAATGATTTCATCAAAGGAAATCGTTTTTTGCATTAGAGGGAAAGCTTGCAAATTTAAGGTTAACAGGTCAAACCCAAGTAATTTATCGGTATGTTTACCGCTAATACTGAAACCTTTTAAGGTAATGGATAAAGTAAACGGATTGAATTCAATCGCTTCTAATTGGCTTTGTCGTTCTAGTTTTTCCGTCACCGTATCTATAACGAGTGGCTTTACGATGAGAGGTAAGATAAAAAAGCCACTTATGGCATAAAGTACCACAAGTATGCCGCTATAAATCACAGCTTTAGTGCGCTTATTTAATACAGAAAATTTTTGCCAAAGGGTCATAATAAACTCATTTTATATACTAATTCAAACAAGAGTTTGAAGGTAAAAACTCAATCTCTATCTAATCATTTTATGCCAGAAATTACCATTGTTTTCATAAGTTTAATATCATAAAGAAATGAGGTTTTAATCGTACTACTTATGAGAGACTAAAATAAAAATATGACTAAAAATATTTTATATCGATAAAATGTTACGTCTTAAAACTTAGTATAGAAAAAGTGAGCAATTTATCGAGAATAAACGAGTTGCTCAAGTACTTCAAGATGCGTAACTTGATTGCAAATGAGTTGATTTATTCCTTAAATAATCGTAAAAAAAACAAAATGTCCACTATTTAAACAAATATTAAGATTTCTATTGCTCAATTCACTGTTATTTTTTAGTATGTTGGTGACAACCATAATTAAGGAATAATAATAATGAACAAAAGTGAATTGGTAGAGAAAATAGCTGTAGGCGCAGACATTTCAAAAGCTTCAGCTGGCCGTGCTTTAGATAGTTTAATTGGTTCTGTAACAACTGAATTAGCTAATGGCGGTGATGTCGCCTTAGTGGGTTTTGGTACTTACAAAGTAAATGATCGTGCTGCTCGTACAGGTCGCAATCCTCAAACAGGTGCAGAAATCCAAATTTCTGCAGCAAAAGTACCTGCTTTTAAAGCGGGTAAAGCATTGAAGGATGCTGTAAACGTTTAGTTATTTGATGCCAATAATGCCCCTTAATACAAGGGGCATTATTTTGTCTGATACACTAAAGTTCATATCAAATAACTACTTACCTCTACAAATTTAGACTATTTTTCCTCAGTACAACTGCCCTCTGAATAGAACTTACCCTTGATATTACAATAGTTAAATATTTATCGTTTTCGCTACGAGCCACTTTGGGCTGAAAACCGAGATAGGCATGCATCGATAATGAGATAGTAAAAATACAAGCATAATTGCATTCTTCTAATAATTTCGACTGCGCAAGGTAACTAAAGGTTCGTTTTCCAAGAAGATTTTTTTGGGATTGGAATATGTGATTATCAATAAATGGTAAAAGGCCATTAGCAGCCTTTTACCATATATTTTTACTTAAGAAGCGACCGCAGTAGCCTCACTAAGTTTATTTGCTCGTTTCTCATCAAGTTTTAGATGGATATCACTGCCAATATAACCTGCAACAATACCACAAATAGATGCAGCAATAACGGCCATCACAACCGTGCCAGCTTCATTGAAAGCAAAAGGTGCTAACAATCCAGGAATAGGGGCTGCAGTTCCTGGCGCATCGTTAATAATATTAAAGTAAACAGCAACTAAACCTGATAAAGCACCACCAAAGAAATTACAAGAATAAATTTTAAAAGCATTTCTGGTCACAATATCCGCTTGGGTAAGTGGCTCTAACATAATCGCAATTACTTTGTTTCTATCACCCAACTTTAGTCGTTTCATTAATATTCCATTAGTGAAAGACCCACCAACACAGGCAATCGCCGCTATTCCCATTGGAAGACCAGTTAAGCCAAGGATTGCCGTTAGTGCCATGGAACTTAATGGTGAAGTACAGATCATTTTGATCAGACCACCAAGTAAAAAGCCCATCACATAAGGTGAAGCACTAGTAGCGCCAGTAATAGCCGTACCTATAATTGCCATAATATTGCCTACGACAGGCCCTGATGCATGAGCAATAAGATAAGCACAAGGTGCGATAATTAATGCACCGACAATAATATCGATCCCCTCTGGAAGATGTTTTTCAATAACTTTAGAAATAAAGTAACAAATATAGCCCGCAATGAAGCCCGCTAATATACCAGTACCTTTAGTTGCAATGGCTGCAACGATGGCAAAAACGGGATTAGCACCTAAGGCTAATGCAACAAGAGCCGCCGCAGCTGGACCGCCCATTGAACCAGCCGCAAGGCCTGTTTCTCTTAAGACATCAATACCAAGAAAATCACCAGAGATGTAAGCATGAATAGCTTCAACTAGAAAGCTAGCAACCGCTGCGGAGGCTAGCCCCCCCATGGCTTTTGTGCCTTTTGGCGCATAACGACTAAATAAAGAAAATGCAGTTAACGCAGCAAGAAGAAGGGTAATACCCTTAAGTAATTCCATAAATTGTTCCTAAAAGTTTCCTAAGCAAATGAGACAGATGTGTTTGAACGAAGCAGCCTAAATAATGATAGGAACTCCCTTGTTAACATTGCCGTATAATTGTTGAAGCATTGAAATTTCACCGTAGATATTTACTTTTCTTTAGCACCTTATAATAGTGCTTTATTAATTATCTATCGGTTCGGTTATCCCGCTTATTTTTGTATATCTAATAATTGACCTTTTTATTATTCATGTTTAATTAGATACAAAGGTTGAGATAGCGCAATAAAATACACTTTAATTGAAATAAAATCCACTTTAGTGAATAAAGTTTCCCATAGGAAACCCTGTTTTTTCATTTAAATGGTCATTAACCAATCAATCGCATTGAGTTCATCACAAGAAGATACGCTGGGTGCATGGATAAATGTTGAAAATTTGTTTGTGAATAGCCGTTTTACTTTTGAAAATTACAGCAAATTTATAGGTATTAGGAAGTAATGATTATTCATTTTCTCTAGAGCTACATTTATGCATTGTGACTCTGTGAGTTAGCTTATTTATTTTTCAGATTTCAGTGAAAGGAAACGCAGATCGATCAACAACTATCTATGCGTGTCTGTATGTTTTTTTGATACTCTATTATTAATATATCTACAACATAGCACTAGCCTGTTAATTCAATAATAAATAAACAGTTAATCAAAAGCCGTTGTTAAATTAAATTGTTGCTTCGCGACACACTCACCTGAGGGAGCATAACTGCGATCGTAGATTTCAACGTTCCCTTCAACATCTTGCGTGATAATCGTGGTTGTTCTAGTACCATATGTTGGGGATTTAATAAAAATAGCACTGAGTAGCTGCTCCCATTCCTCATCAAGTCCTGTTTCAGGCAGCAAATGAGGTAAAGCTTGTTTATCATTGCTCATTAAATCAAATAGTGCGTTAACAGATAGATTAACTTGTGAATGAATCGTCTCACTTAACAGTTTTTCACCTTTTGCCATTTTAGGCCAAATATCATCTAACGCACCATTACAAATACTATGTACACCTTTACGCAGCTGATGACTTTGATTATTGACACTGTCATAACAGTACAGTTTTTTCAATGAGCCATAGATAAGATTGAAGCCATGATACTGGCTTGCTTGCTTGGACAACTCTGTCGTCATATTAATCTTAGTGTCTGCCAGGGCTTGTAAAACAAGGTCACCTCTAGATTTTTTAGGTGCGTCGCTTAAAGGCAGCTTTCTAAAGTTAGTTAATGCGGCAAACTTTCCTGTTGATGATAAACCTAACCAAGTCCCACCCGCTTGCAGATCTTTTCCTGCTAAGATATTGGACTCTTGCCAGACATGCATAGCCTGCGTTGCACGTTGATGAAACTCATCTCTATTAGCACAAATAATTAAGGGGTACTTTGGGTGTTGCTCGATAGCAATAAATAATATGCACATGAATGAATTCTTAAATCAGCTTAAGTTAAGGCTTAAGCTAATTATTGCATCCTACTAATGTAGTGACTATCTAATAATTGTTAATCTAAGTACTAGGATTAAAAATAACTGAAGCTGTACAACCATCACCGTGATTATTTTTGATATTGAATTGCCACTGGTATTTTTCGCAAATATCTCTAACAATATTAAGGCCTATGCCAAAGCCCTCATAACCTCGTGGCTGTGCATCAAGTCCTACACCATTATCTATAACATCAATTCGTTGTGGAGAAATAAAGAGGCTGACATTACCTTCAACACTGCAGTTAATGGCATTTTTCAATAAATTTTTAATGACTGCTGAAAATAACAAAGGCTGAACAGCAAGGCTAAAGTCACATTGTAGTTCTTGATGAAAAGTAACATGATTCGCTTTTATTGTAGACTCAAAGTCTTGTACTACTTTTTGGATATAATCCTCTGAGATATCAACATTGATAGAGTTACTCTCTTCATTCCTCGCCATGAGCAAAAAGGTGTGAACTAACTGTTCCATTTCAATAATGGCATTATCAATGCGACTGGATTGCTTTTGCACTTTTTCATCATCTAACCGTCGTAAAATACTAATGCCACCACGGATAACTGTCATAGGTGTGCGAAACTCATGACTGACATAACGAGTAAAAGCTTGCTCTCTAATGAAAGCCTCTCGGATCCTACTACGATAACTATTAATGCTCGTTAACATCTGCACTAACTCTTGTGATAACTCTCCATCAACGGATAGAGGTGCATACTCTTCATTATCATTACTTTCTAATTTATCAGCCAAACTTGAAAATGGTTTACTAATCCGTTTAGCCATTTTTATAATAAATAATGCTGCAATAATATAAATGAGGAGGCCAAATCCAAATATCGCCGTTTGAAAAATGGCGAATTCTGTATCATTCCATTCAATCGCATCTATATCTTCCAAAGCATAAACAATGGTTAGACCTTGCTGTGTCATTGCCTTTTTTGCAAACACACTATATTCATGGTCATCTTCAAAATGAAAAATAATACTGCCCTGCCAAGTTTTATCGATTCTTCGCTTTATAGAAGAGGGTAAAATATCATATTGGTCATATATTTTTAGCATGGGATCAATTTGAATTTCGCCAGAAAAACCTTGGCTAAACAGCTTAAAGTGATAGGGTGAAATTAAAGCTAAACGCCGCTCACTACTTTTATTCTCAGTGTATAAAATTGTGTTATTAAATATTGCCCCATAAAAAACTAACAGTACCATTGCACCCAATAAATAAACTCGGATAATTTTACTACTCATAGGTTTAGCATTGTTCATTGTGCTACCACCAAGCGATAACCTAACTTAGGTACTGTCTCTATAATATTATCTTTAAAGGGCTTATCTACCTTGTGGCGAAGTTGATAAACATGTTTGCGTAATATATCTTGGTCGGGTAAATCATCAGACCAAAGCACCTCTTCTATTTCTTGGCGTAAAACAACATTCGGTGATTTTTTAACTAATAAGTTCAATATCTTAAAGCAAATTGGTGTCAATTTTATTTCTTGTTTCCCACGCCACACTTGATGAGTATTTATATCGAGCGTAATAGGGCCACAAGTCATTTGAGTAATAAAACCTGAACCGGAATGACGACGAGTAACACTGTGAATACGCGCTTCAAGTAACTCTAAATTGAAGGGTTTTACAATATAATCATCGGCTCCTTGGCGAAGTCCGAGTAACATATCATCATTAGTATCTCGTGCCGTTAACATGATTATTGGCGTGTTATTGCCCTCAGATCTGAGTTGCTGACAAAGGCTAATACCGTCAAGACCTGGCAACATGATATCTAGGATAATACAGTCAAATTTTTGGGATTGAGCTAAGGATAACCCCAAGTTACCCGTCGCTGCATAATCGAGGTCGAAGTCTGATTCTTCAAAGTAATCAAAAATAACTTCTGCAACACTTTGACAGTCTTCTACCAATAAAATTTTCAAACGATAATCCTTAACAATGTTTATTATATTAATTGCACTTCAATAACAGACGTTTTTTTGTTTGATTAGTTCCCACACAAATAGGGATTAAAATAGGTTTTAATAGTTCAAAATCCTTATGTCTGATTCCAATAAAAAAAGATTCGTCTGACGTTAACAAATGAATTAACTTATCTTTATCTTCAAGCAATTGCGCTTGGCCTTTGGAGTAAAATTGCGCACTAAAAGGTCTTTTATTCCAATAATACAGTGGTGTGTATTGTGAAAACGTTCGATTTACCCCAAGTAATTCAGACTCACTCTTTTTATTAACAACTCCAAGGCTTAACAACGTAAGGACTACGCCTAATAATACGACGGAAAACAAAGCTAAATAGTTACTACTTTTTGTCAATCGGCAGTTTATTGCAACAAGTACTGCTAGCGCGCTAAATCCCGGCAAAACGTAAATAGGTAAAATATTACCGGCTAAGGTAAACAACAATAATGGTGATATCACCCAACAAATTAGATATTTATTGATGCCTAAGGCCTGAAACCTGTTTGAAGGTAGCTCAACACCACGATATCTTTTAATGATTAACCCTATGACCACAAAAGACCATGGGCTAGCACAAACGAGCCAATACAACCAAATAATGCCTCTTGGTTTAACATGTGCCGTACCGTATAGATCACCCTGCCAACCTGACACAAGAAATCGCTGAACATGTTCGCCAATTATAAAATACTCTAAGAATCCTGGCGTGCGTATCTCAGCCCAAACGTACCAAGGTAAGGTCAACAGCAAAAATACCATCATACCGGTTAACCAAGGCAAGCTTTTGATTGCAACCTTAAAGCAACCTTGCCAAAAGCTCCAAAGCACGAGTGCTATGCCAATCAGTACCACGGCTACAGGGCCTTTAATGAGCATGCCTAATGCCAAAGCGACAAAAAATAAATGCCCAGATACCACTTTATCTTCTTGGCTATAACATTGCCAATAACAAACCATGGCCAGAGTGTATGCCATTAATAGAGCACTATCTGTCATGACCATACCTATAGCAATAATAAAACCAAGGCTTGACGTAAGTACTAATAAAGAAAAAATTGCACTATTTTTGTTGGTAAGTGATTTAGTAAAACGATAAACCAAATAACCCGTGATTAACCCACAAGCGAAATGGGGTAAACGAGCACTGAACTCATTAACACCAAACCACGAAAAACTTAACGCACTTATCCATGTTTGAAAGGGCGGCTTCCCCCAAAAAGGGACATTGTAATCAAATTGAGGAGTCACCCAATTATTGGTTTCATACATTATCCTAGCCATTTCACCGTACCGCGCTTCCGTCGTATCATAAAGCGGAAAGAGGCCTAATGAGACAAGTCTAATGACGATTAATGCTAAAATTAATGTTGCAGCCCAAAAAACCAGCAACGATGTCACATTACGATTATGGCCATCTAAATCAACCATGCTTTTCCACCATCGAATGAACTATGTCATTATTTTCTTTATCCATAATTAAATAGATTGGACGTGCCTTAGCTTCAGCATAAATACGTCCTATATACTCTCCTAAAATTCCAATTGCTAATAATTGTACTCCGCCCAAAAATAACTGTATTAACATCATAGAGGGGTAACCTGCTACGGCTTCGCCATAGACTAACGTTTTGAACAAAATCCAAAGTCCGTAGCAAAAAGCAGAAGCTGAAATAAGCGCGCCAGCCCAAGTAGATATCCTTAATGGCTTAACACTAAACGCAGTGATGCCCGATAACCCTAATTTAACCAATTGCATGAAAGACCATTTTGTCTCCCCTGCTACACGTTCTGGGCGTTCAAAACTAATCGTAGTTTGTTTATATCCTGGCCAAGAAAGAATGCCTTTCATGTATCGACTTCGTTCAGATAATTTTTTGATATCGTCAATAACTCTTCGACTCAATAACCTGAAGTCGCCTACATCTTTTTGTAACGGTACTTCTGATAAATGATCAAGCAGTCGATAATAAACGTGGGCAGACCAGCACTTAAATTTGGACTCTCCAAGTCGTGCACTACGCTTCATATTAACGACATCGAAACCTTCTCGCCAGGCGGCGAGCATGTCAGGGATCAGTTCAGGTGGATCTTGTAAATCAGCATCTAACAAGATGAGGGCTTGGCCTTTCGAATTATCTATACCTGCAGTCATGGCCGCTTCTTTGCCAAAGTTTCGACTTAAATTTATACATTCGATACTGGCGTAATGACTATTTAACTCCAATATTACATCCCAGCTATCGTCACAACTGCCATCATTAACATAAATGATTTCAATGCGCTCTTCAGAGAGAGTACTGAGAACTTTTGCTAAGTGATGGTGAAATATAGGTAGCATTTCTTGCTCATTATAAACGGGCACAATAATACTGAGGGTTATTTCATTTTTAGTCGACAAGTCATTATTTACAAGCTGCATTTTTCTCTCCAAAATTCATTCTGGAGCTACTTTAAAACAAGTGAAGTCTAAAAAAAGTCACTATCAACTCGACAAGGTTAGTGACACTTTTTAGACCTTACACAAGATAAGCTTGGCTCATAGTTATAGTCATTGATGTGGGAAGTTATGGAGCAGTTCAAAAAGTTTTGTCTTATTGGTGGTATGGGATTTATTGTTGATAGCCTCTTTTTTATATTTTTAAGCGAACTCGCTAACAATATAATGCTAGCAAGATTATTATCATTTTGGTTAGCCGCCTCAGCGACTTGGTTTGGCAATAGAATTTATACCTACGGTCACCAACAATTTACCAATGTTATTACTCAATGGTGCAAGCATTTATTAACTTCTCACATCTCTGGTTGCATAAACTTGCTGGTATTTTGGTGTCTAAAAGAGACAACATTTATTCCCTTTGCATTTTGTCTTGGCATTTTGGCAGGACTATTTAGCAATTACTTTATTGCTAGTCGCTTTGTTTTTGCCAACCCTCCAAGTTGAAAATTCAAAATTAGATTAATTTAATTGCCAATGTAATACTTGTAATTCATAAGACATTTCATAGACATATACAGTGACAAACTTCCCTACTTCTTTGGCCTGCTCTAGGGGCTATGCGTTTTAACGACTGATGAGGTAGTAATATATGAAACAGGTAAGGTTTAGTGTAATTGGGTTGACATGTGTCACTTTGCTTGGCTGCGAAAACCCAGGAGGTATGGGGAGTGATGCTCAACCCAGAGATTATTCCAATACTTTTAAACCTTTAACATCATCATTGTATCCCAGTAATAATCCTTACAATGAATCAAAAGAACAATTAGGCGAATTTCTCTTTTGGGATCCGATACTTTCAGGCGATCAAAACACCTCATGTGCTTCGTGTCATCACCCTGATTTTGGTTGGGCCGATGGCAGAGCCTTCTCTATAGGCTCTGACGGTATTGGTTTAGGGCCAGCAAGGTATGGCTTCGAAGTAACCCCTATCCATTCCCCTACTATAATGAATGTTGCTTTTACTGGTATTACTAATGATGTAACCACTGATAACTTCGTTTCTGGCGGTTATTTTTGGGATTTAAGAGCAAGTACCTTGGAAGAGCAAGCTTTAGGCCCTATTAAAAACCCTGTTGAAATGCTTGGCTATAATATTAGTGAGCAAGAGATTATGGCTGAAATTGTCTCTCGACTGCGAGCTATCCCCGAATATATTGAGTTATTTGAACAGGCATTTACTGAAAGTGATGCAATCAACAGTGAAAACATTGTCAAAGCATTAGCAACTTTTGAAAGAAAAATTACCACCCAAAATACACGGTTTGATCTATTTCTTGCTGGAGAGCAAACAATACTTACTGAACAAGAAATAATAGGACTTAATAAATTTATTGATGGTGGCTGCTCACGCTGCCATATGGGACCGATGCTTTCTGATAACCTTTTACATATTGGTGAGGCTATTATAGGCGAGGATGTGGTTCGTACTCCGAGTTTAAGAAATATAACTTACACTGCACCTTACATGCACGATGGGTCACGCGCTCGATTGCTTGATGCAATAGCCGCTTATGAAAATAGAGGCGATATTGAAGTGACTATTGGCGAGGACGACTTTGCTGATATAGAAGCCTTTTTGCGAACACTTAATACCGATAATTTTTACAAAGGTATACCTACTACTGTGCCAAGTGGTTTGACCGTTGGTGGTGATATCAACTGAAAGTAACTATCAATAACTGAGTTATACTGGAGTTAGCTGACTAAAATCATAGCAACTCCAGCTTCATTAGATTTGAGATATTTAAACTCCCCCCAATATTAATTAACTGATAGAGACGTTAAATAAGCTGAAATATCAATAATATCTTCATCTGTTAAGCCATTTATTACACTTTGCATGATCACAGCTTGCCCGCCATTTCTAGTTTTCCCTTTAAACCCATATAATTGACGAACCGTATAACTAGCAAAATTACCTATTATTGAGGGAGCAATAGCGCTACCACTCAAATCAGCCCCGTGACAACTGGCACAAGGCGGGGTTTTAGTACTACCTGTGCTGACTAAGACTTTGCCTCTCGCTAAGCTCCCTTGAGGCACGTAACTAACAAAAATACTGTCAGGGTTACGCTTGTGTACTTCTAAGGGGTGATCGGGAATCTCAACTATACGATTACCTATTGCTTCCATAACATAGGGCTGAGTAACAAGCCTCATACGCGTATCATCAATATAGGTTTTAAGCACTGTAGATGTTTCTACAACCTTAGTGACTTTTTTTGGTGGAAGTGCTGAAAACCAATCACTAACTTCTTTTATTTCAGCTTTACTCAATGCTTTTGACATCCGATTCATATGACCGGAATAGTCGAGCCTAGAGCCATCTGCAAAAGCGTACATTTGACTTTGAAGGTATCGACTATCAAGCCCTGCAAGCGATGCAGACTCTGGGTGTCCAGCGCCCGAGGTTAAATGGCAAGAAGCACATGCCCAAACTTTCGGCGCTTTACCTGATTTAACAATATCAGGCATTTGATCATGCCGATTTGGAAACCAGTCAGGTGCATTAAATTTATCATCAATCTGCTGCTGAGTATAATGCTGCTCACTTCCTACAATAGTAAATAGCGCTTTATCATTATCTCGAGCTGTATTGTTACTTTCAAGCGCAACTCCTCGTTTGGGAGTAGACCAATGTGGTGCTCCCTTTATTGGATTGTCTGCATACGAAGAAGAAATCATTAGACTTACAGCAATGAAGCCATAAAACTTTATATTTGAACCATTACTCATCAAAAATCAACCTGAACCTTAAGAATAAAATGACAGTAATAATAGACTCAGCCATGTCATATAAATGTCCACTTAATACGAATAAACTTCACTGTTTTTTGTAAATACAGTAAGGTTTATTTGATTAATTTTAATGAACTACAATGATGATTCTCTTTACCCTTTTATAACTCAATTTGGAAAGAGTTTATCAACGATGAGTAATTATTTATACAAAGTACTATTTAAATACTTTATTAATCGCTTTGTTACCACAATCTTCTTCTATAATAGGGTTTGGAGCGCCGGAGAGGCCAATAGCACCAACTAATTCTCCATTATGTTTCAAAGGTAAACCACCCGTTAACAGCAATATATCATCTTCCATTTTTCCAAGTTGACTAAAGCCTGAAGATTCAGGTGCTCGACTTAGTTGAGATGTAGGTATTTTGAGTGTGGCAGAAGTATACGCCTTTCTGAAACTGGTATGGATTGAATTACTACCGGTTTTTTCACCTCGGTAAAAGTAGATTAATCTGCCTTGATCATTAACTACCGAGACTGAAACCGGCACATTAATTTCGTTACATTCCGCAATAGCAGCCTTAGCAATAGACTCTGCAATTGAGGTAGTAATAAAATATTTTTTAGGCAACTCAACAGCATTCACCGAAGCGATACTTAGAGCAAAAAGAGTTAAAGGTAAAAATTTTTTCTTGTACATGTTTATCTCCTAATTATTTAGAGAAACATTTATACTTGCATTCATATCATCAACTCTACAATCAGGATTGCTTTTAGTGACAAACACTTTAGTTGAGCATTGGTTTTACCAACTGAGTCAATCATCCCAAGACAAACTGACCTTATTAAAACAAGCTAAATCATATAATTGCGGGCAATACATTCACCATGCAAGTGATACAGCTAAACACCTCTACTGCATAGAAAAAGGTGTCGTAAGAATTAGTAAAATCAGTGAGAAAGGCAAAGAATTAATCCTTAAAGATTTACAAGAGCATGAATGGTTTGGTTTTATTGGCTGCTTTGGTCTTGGTAGTAGACCAAACGATGCTGTTGCGCTTGAAGAAACTCAAATAAGCCAGATATCGCTAAGTGATTTCTTAAAATTAGCAAATGCCGAACCAGATTTATGGCCAGCCGTAATCAAACAGATGGCTCAATATGTTGAGCACTATTATTCCACCATTGAAGGAATAGTATTCGATACATTATTCGATAGAACTAAAGCAATGCTTTGCCAGTTATGTTCCTGGCAAGAGAGTTCAACCTTATTAATTAGCCACAAAGATCTCGCTTCATTACTGGGTGTAACCAAAGAAGCGGTGGGCGTACAACTCAACACCCTTCAGTCGCACGGGCTAATCTTATTAGGTTATAAAAATATCAAATTACTTCAACCTCTTCTCGATACGTATTAATTGTTCAACTTTTGATTATTCTATCCCCAGTAAAAATCATAATATTAACAAATATCTTTTATATACCACTATTCAGAAATACTGTGACAGCGGTATATATTCTACTAATCTATTTTTTGCTGTTTAAAATGCGTAGCTCATTTTCACGTTGATGCTACGACCTTCTTCATAAAACTCAATAGGGGCTTTAGGGTCACCATTTTTTTCGTATACTATGCGCTGTGCATAACCTCGATCGAATAGGTTAGTCGCTGATAACTTAACCGTTAAACCACTCACAGATTTTGGCTCGTAAGTGCCAAAAATGTCCATTGTAAACCAAGAGCTAAAGCCTTCGGCTGGTATTTCTTCGCTGCCACCGCCCTCAATTAGTTGCTCTGTGGGCACATTATCATGTTTGAAAGCAAACGTAGCGCTCGTACCAATAATGAGCTCTTCGCTGAATGTGTAATTACTGATCAAGTTGATTTTATCAGAAGGCATGCTTTGTAAATACCAACCTGTATTCTTATCTATTCCTCTCGTTTGTCCATAACTGGCAGATAAATCCCAATCCCCTAAACGATAATTTGTACTAACTTCAAAACCTTTCAATTGCGCTTGACCAATATTAACTTTTTCACCGTCAGGCCATTCGGTACTATAGATATCGGTGATAAAGTCTTTAATATCATTTTGAAATATATTCACTCTGCTCACCCAAGAGTCACCTTCAGAAAAGATGCTCTGATAGTCAAAAACAACACCTAACTCTTTGTTGTCTGCTCGCTCAGATTTTAGCTCTGGATTTGGTTTAAAACCTCTGCCAGAGGTAAATAATTCGCCGTCACGTGGGTTGTTAATCGCTTCGGCATATGAAGCAAAGAACTTGATTTCATCAGTGAAGTTATAAATAACATTTAGTGATTTTGATACACGAGTTTCTGTACGACCATCTCTAAGCAGTGGTTCACCGTCTAAGCCTATAGCATTTGATGATTCAATATAAAATGAGTCATAACGAATACCAGGGATCACTTCAAAAGATTCACCAAGCGGAACTTGTACATTAACCCAACCAGCAAGCTTACGAGCTTTACTTGATGCTTCACTACCGGCACTTTCATCTTCGATTATTTCACCCGTAGTCGAGTCACTCTTGATAATAGCGCCAGTGTGTGTCGTAAAGTGTCCTGAGGTACCATAATGTAGCAAACCAAAATCCGTTAATGAATTATTACCGATATTGTAGCCCCAACTTTCATCCTGAATATCTTGGATACCCTCAACATTGTCACCTTCATCTTCCCAAGTGAATGAATCAACGTAGTTGAAATATATTGATGCTTGCAAGTCGACTAAATCATTATCACTGGCGGCATCGGTCCATACTAACGAACTACCAGCATATTTAGTATCACGATAACCAACATCATTTCTTACTTGAAAAGTACGGCTATCGTCATAATTTAATGTAAAGTTTAAACGTTGATCTGGATTAAATTGATTACCCACTTTAATTAGACCCGAGGTTTGATCCCCTCGTGTTCTTTCATTAATGCCACCGCCACCTATTTCGTAACCATCGCGGTCACTTGTTTGCCCCGCCACTAAATAATCAAGAGTGTCGGCCTTTCCATAGAGAGATAAACCATAATCTTGCTGAGAATTATTGCTACGATAACCTGAATCAACTGTAGCGCCGAAGTTTTCACCTGTGGTTAATAAATCAAGAGCTGATAAGGTTTCAATGGTTATCTTACCAGCAGCGGCACCTGAAGTTGGGCCGGCAGTTACTTTGATATTTTTAACAAAGTTGGGATTTAATTGCCAGCTTCCCTTTTTACTTGCATAGTTACTTTGATAAACACCATCGATAGAAATATATGCGTGAGATTGAGGTAAACCACGAATTGAGATATTTTCACTACCCGTTGATGGCCCACCTAAAATATCAATATTAGGTAAAATTTGTATCGCAGCAGGGATATTCTTACTGGAAATATTTTTAATTGTTGCCTCATCAACCGTTGAAATAGCTTGAGGCGCTCTAACCGAGTCTTGATTATCTGCGGCTACATCACTTGCGATAACAGTGATGCTATCAAGTAAATATTTATCCTCCTCTGTTACTGCTGCTATCGCTAATTGACTACTCAAGGCCAAGCAAACAGCCACTGAAATTTTAGATGTATTCATTATGTTTATATTCCTACGTTGCAAATAAGAATCATTATGATCTAGAACCTGTAACTCAATTGTCACAACTGCGTTGGAATAACTGGAATAACTGGAATAACTGGAATAATGATAGAAGGGTCGATGAGGAGTGCAACGGTTACACTCCTCATTTTATAACGTTAACTTTTTTTACTGCGTAATATCAAATGTTAAGAATTTTTCAATCGATCTAAAGTCAGCCATTTTATTATCTGTAAGTTCCACTTCGTACTCAACACCAAGTAAGTAACGACCAGGAAGAGTTGGATTAAAGGTAACAAGCCCTTTATCTTTTGGCTCTAACTCAATTTCAACTTTATCTCTGTCTTGATAATAGAATTCATTGAGACTTTTTAGCGCAACTTCAGCTTCAGGAATAGGCTTACCGTTATAAGTTATTTTAAAGCTAAGTTTCTCACCTGCTCTTAATTTATTTGGATGTTGCATCAAAACAATCTGTAAACCATTGCTATCATTTTGTTCGATGTCACTAAAGCCGTTATAGCTTACATATGTTTCGGTGATAATTTGCTTTTCTACTGTTTTTTCAGGTTTAGCCCCTTTAGGTAAGGTGTGATAATCTGTTTTTGGCATACGAATTTTATGCTTTTTACCTGCTTCATCAAAATAAAAAGAGAGAAAAACTTGTGTCATTGGACTTTCAAAGTGATAAGTACCCGCTTCATTCAACTCTACTTCAAACACTTCTTTAACCTTACCTGAATAATCAGCATTAATTTTTTTAGATTGCCCGTTAGGCGAACTCATTTGAAGAAATTTGATACCATGATTCGCTTCTGCAATATAGGCTTGAGCAGAGCGAGATACGTCTAATGCGAAAACGTTCTGTTCATCATTGTTTATTTCATGGGTATCTGCTTTTATCCAAATATCATGAGCTTGTAGTGAAAAACAGGCAGATATTAAAGCGCTTGCTAGTAAAGTTTTATTCATTTGGAGCTTCCTTTAATTAATAACTCCAGCCATTATTACGCAATCAGGATCACTGAATTGTCACCATGAACTGACAAATTTTAGACTCCTCAAGTCATACGCTTGCTAACTTAACTAATTCACTACTTTATGGATAAAAATGAGCTATTCCCTGAAATACAAATTGTTAAGTTCTATTTTGATGTCTTTTCTTATGGCGTTAGTCATGAGCGGCTGTATTATGGCAAGCCATTTGAATATTACTGAAATCAAGTTTCTTCTTGCTTGGCGCGATGCCTTTTTCTTTGCTTGGCCAATTGCGTTTCCCACGGCTTTTTTGGTACAACCATTAATAAAAGGCCTAGTGAATAAACTCTTACCCGTAGAATAATTTATTCACTAACAGCGCAATTAGATCTCTCTGGGACTAAGATTACTATCTAGCATAAAATTTGACCTTGGACACATATACCCATCACACTTCACAGTACAGATTTCAGCAAGTCGGTAAAGGGTCAGGTACAAGGCATTGATTGATGATAATAGTTATTCTATTGTCTAAATCAATAACGCCGTAGATGATCTTTTATCGGCTTGCCCGTAGGGAGTTAAGCTAGATCATCAGCTCAGCGTTGCGATACTTGATAAGGAGTAACCATTATCTGTGTAACGCGCCTTGATCTGATTTTCTAGCTTGGATCTGAAAGATCACCTTGAGGTATGATGGGTATATGCTTCGCTAGTCATTCATTGCTAGTTGAGCGCAAAACTTTACTATTTCAATATTACCAGGAACACATTCTTTCTTTGTAGAGAGGGGGAAATATATCAACTCTCTGTTGCCCTTTTCACGTACAACTTCTAACGATATATATTGCCAAGTATTATCTATTTCATATATATAATTAAACTTCTTGCTTTTATTTGTTGCACTAGTAACAGCATCACTTTCACTTCTATTTTCACGCGCAATATTACGCCAGAACTTTTTTAAGTCTCTTAACCATTTAACCTTTTCTCTCATTACCACGAGCGCTTTATGCTCCTTTTTATCATTACTTAACCAAAGAGCAACATAGGGTGGCTGATGCTTTATCAAAAAAGGAGTCAGTTCAATTTGAACAATAAGTTTCTGTTCTAATAAGGTATTCTTGGTGGCTATTGCATTATTCATAAAAGTAATTGCACACAATAAAATTATGAAAAACGTCAATGATGATTTCACTTGTTTACTCCATTAGTAATATAAAAGTCGCTAGGCTTAACGATAAAAACACAAGATAATTCCGACGTTGTTTATGGTCTCTCAGACTCAACCAAACTCCCGTAATGGCAATAAAAATGAAGACAACGGCAGTAACATCTGAAATTACTTTCCAGCGAAGACTAGTATAGCGACCTTGATGCAACTCGTTCAGTTGACTCACTAAACCAAAATCACTCCTTTCAATAAATAACTGTTTGTCTTCGATATATAACTCAAGTCTTTTCCCTGGACTGGGTAAAGAAAGTTCTTTGTTCAATATCAATTGCTCAAGTTCTTTAGCCTCTAAAGCTATATCCAATTCGCGTAAGAGTAATTGAATGCTTTGAGCACCTTCACTCCTAATGACGTATTGACTAGTACTTTGTTTTGGCTTTGCTTCAAACATCACCCGATGATTCAAGCTAATTCCCGTTATTGAGAAAACGAATAACAATGTGCAGCAAATTAAAGAGCAATATATATGCAGTTTTCTAAGGTGTTTGTTCTTTATTTTCATAAAATATGACTAACAAAAAGACTCATAAAAAGTGAAATATAGCATGAACAACTTCACCCAAAGATCAATATTCATACCCCTTACAACTTGACATTTTGTAGACATCAAACGAAGTAAAGTACAGCCACCATTACGATTGATAACAATTTACATTTACGATTTACCCATGATCTTATTAATTGAAAACGATATGCAATACGCTGAATCTATTGGAAATTTCTTAGCTAAACACAACACTGAACTTGATTATGCCTTCAATGGGATCTCTGCTTTTGAATTAGCATCATTAAATAAATATGACGTCATCGTCATTAATTTTGAAATTCATAAGATACATTCTCTCACCTTGTGTCACAGGATCAGAAATGAACTTTTTATTAGCACACCCATTATATTTTTAGGTGAAAAAGATAATACACAGAATAAAATCGCAGCCTTTAAAGCCGGTGCAGATGATTTTATAAATAAACCATCATCATATGAAGAGTTGCATTGTCGCATTAAAGCCTTGTCGCTTCGCGGTCCTCGTAGAGATATTGGTAAACAAACCGTTGCAAAGCTTAAAATTGACTATAACTTAAGAACAGTTACCTGTGATGAAACCACGGTGAAACTTCACTTTCTACAGATGAATATCTTAAAAGTGTTGGTGCAGCATTATCCAAATATCGTATCACGACAAATGCTTGAACAAGAAATATGGGGTGAAGAATCTCCCGCAAGCTCCCCACTTAGAACACATATTTATCGCTTACGCATGGCAATGGAAAAACCTTTCCAACAACCTATTATCGATACCGTTTATGGTCAAGGGTATCACCTTGCCCACCCCTTTTGATTACAATGATAAATTCGCGTAGCTGCACGATAATTTTTTAGTTTACTTTGAGCAACACAATTAAAATTGTCCTTCAACGAATACCTGACGGGCATAAAATCATAAAAAACAGTGAATATTTCAGGAGATAATATGATTCCTCAGTGGATAGAACAAGGCGGATGGAGCTTATGGGTATTAATCGCACTTTCTATTATTTCAGTGTCTATTGCCAGTTATAAATTGGCACAATTTATCTGGTTTGGCATAGCTAATAGTAGCTGTTACATACTATGGTTAGAAAAGTTAAGTAGTAATTTACTTTCCGAGAATTATAGCGAAAAACACAGTAGCAGATACTTACTTAACGAAATCACAAACCATGCACTTAAACAGTCAACATATCATGACAATAAAGATAATTTTGAAGGAGTGATGGACCAATACGCGACCAATAAAATAGAGCAAATGCGTGGCGGTTTAAAAACGCTTGAAGTCATCAGCATGACCGCGCCTTTATTAGGCCTTTTAGGTACAGTTTTAGGAATGATAAACGCCTTTGATCAATTAAAAAATTCAGGTATGCAAGTCGATCCAAGCATACTTTCTGCCGGTATATCTCAAGCCTTATTAACGACAGCAGCTGGACTCATTGTTGCATTGCCAGCGCTCACGCTTTGGCATCTTTATGAGCGTATGTTAGCCAAAGCACAGCGCCAAATTGAAACCGTGCTGACAGAAATATCAATCAGAAGTGAATGGCAGTGATCAAAGATGAAACTGTCCGAAAAATCTAAAACGTCCCCTGTAGTAAGTTTAACGCCACTCATTGATGTGGTGTTTATTTTATTGATTTTCTTTATGTTAGTCAGTCAGTTCAAACAGCTGCAAAAACAAAGTATGCCGTTAACTACGACGGGAGAAGTTACTAAGACTGATACTGACAGTACCCGTATTGGCATCATAAAAAATGAAACTTCAAATGCTATTAGCTATCGCGTTAATAGTACGGAAATGAACTGGTCACAATTAGAAAAATATCTGCAAAAAAATAAAGTGGCTGAAATTTTATTAGTACCTGATGCCAATATAAACCTACAAACCTTTATCAAGGTCAAAGAAAGCTTATCCAATTTAGGCATAAGAAAAATTGTCAGTAAATTTATTAGCTATGAAGTTAACTAAAAGAGTAACCGCTACGGTGGTAATAGAACCCATGTTACCGCTGATCAATATTATATTTTTATTATTAATATTTTTTATGGTTTCAGCCCATATTGCAACGCCCATTACCGGTATTTCAATACCTAATCAGTCAAAAGAGAATCCTTTGGAGCATGAGAGCAGTTCACAAGATAAATGGCTTTTTGTCAGTAAAGAGGGTGAATTGAGCTACCAAAAAAATGCCATAGCTTTTTCCTCATTAGCGACCAAGTTTAGCCATAGTAAAAATCTATCATTACTCGCCGATCGCGAAATAACTACAGGCATGTTAGAAAAAATTGCGAAAGAGCTAAGTAAGGCTGGAGTGCAAAATATTAATTTAGTAACGCAGCGAACACTTCCAACAAAAGAGGATGAGTCATGAACTGGCAATCAAAGCCTATTGCGACATTAATAACCACATCAATTGCTACGCTTTATTTGAATGTGCTTTTCTGTGAAGAGGTCGATAGAGGCGGAAGCAATAACCATAAGACCTTGCAGATAGTTGATATGAACCTAACTTTTGCCAGCGTTCCAATAAGTAAAAATAAAGAACAAAACCAACAAAGCATAACGCCCGAAGCGATGAGTAATCCACAACAGTCAATTAAAAAATCGGCTGTTTCTGAAGCGCCTAAGCTTGAGGCCAACATTAAAAAGCAGCTGAAACGCTTAGTTTCCGTACCAGTAAAAAAAACTCCCCCTGTAAAAAAGATCAAGGTAGAACTAGCAACAACGAATGACAACAGAAAACCTAATGAAAAAGATATCGAAAATAATAGTAAAAAAACAGCAATTGAAAAGAGTAGTGAGTTATCAGCACCCTCCTCTACGGTTATCTCCGCTAATGATGTTGAAAGCCGTCAAAGACCTGGCGTTGAATCAGCTATGCAGGTCTACATGGCGCAAGTGCGTGATTATATTGCCAAACAAAAACGATACCCCAAAGAAGCTAAAATTAGAAAGCACCAAGGCAGTGTCGCAATCAGCTTTGTAATTGATGCCGATGGTCGGGTATCAAAATCGAAAATAGTTAAGTCTTGTAAGAGTCGCTACATTAATAAGAGCGTTAAGGTTCTCCTTTCAAAACTTAGGTTTAACGTAGCTCCTGAGGCAATAAAAAATCAATTCCCAAAAACAGTCATCTTGGATGTCAATTATCAATTTAGTTAGAAAGCTCACTACCCCTTTAATATCCAACAGCTAAAGAAGTTATCTGAAAAGGACCTAGATTCAGCGCTAAGTAACGTTCCTGTTAGTGACATAAATTAGACTTATACAACTCTATAATATTTTTCTTTTCAATCAAGTTATCCACCACAATATACTGGGTCACAGCATGCAAAAATTTATCTTCAAGCCATGGACGGCAATCATCGCCCTGGTCGCACTTATTAGCTCTGCCGCTATTTTAGCAACATCACCAACCCAAGAGTTGTCCGCACAAACGGAAAAGGTGTTATCGGTAAGTGTTATTGATGTTTTACCACAAGAATTTACGCCAAGTTATCAAGCCTTTGGGAAAATTGAATCCCCTCGCCTACTATTATTGACGGCTCAAGTCGAAGGAGAAATAACGTATGTTAATAAAGCCTTTATCGAAGGTGGTCAGCTGCTAAAAGGCGATATCATCTATCAGATAGATGATAGTGATTATCAACATAAATTAAATCAAAGCAAAAGTGATTTGAAAATAGCACAAGCGAACTTACAGCTGGAACTCGGTGAGCAAAAAGTTGCAGAAAAAGAATATCAACAAATCCGTAGTGATTTCGCTGGTGAAAACATCCTTTTGCAAAAGTCACTAATGTTGCGACAACCACAACTTGAGACAGCAAAAGCAAATGTTACTATTGCACAAAGTAATGTCAACCTTGCTAAAAAAAACCTGCAAAGATGTACCCTTGTCAGTAGCAGTGACTTTACCGTATTAACAAAAGTAATTTATCAAGGAAGTTATGTTAATAAAGGCGATAGTTTAGGAGAGTTAGCACAACTTTCACGACTACGGGTTTCACTTGCTGTCCCCAGTGATATTGCAATACAGCTGCGTATTAACCAAACCGTTAATATTTCATCTGATAGTCATGAAAATCATCAAGCAGTGGTATCACAATTTTCGTCAAGTTTGCATGAAAATAGTCAATTACAGCAAGTTTATCTTAGTATAAAAAACCCAAAAGAATCCTTCATATTGGGAGAATTCATTACCGCTGACTTAAAATTAACGCCACAACAAAATACGCTTAAAATTCCTCTTAGTGCAATTGACGATGGCATTTTTTGGATTGTAGATCACAACAAAAAATTATCAGCAAAAGCCGCTAAAGTTATTTGGCAAAATGAAAGCTATGCCATTGTTAATAATAACATTGGCATAACTGACGTCGTAGTTACCAGTGCAATAACTGGAGCAACAGAAGGCATGCTCACTAATATCGTTTCAGGGGTTTTGTAATGACAAAGAAAAGCATACTGTCAGCTCCCTCACTTTGGATGATTGATAACCCTATCGCCTCAAGCTTATTAACCTTTGCGATTATTATTCTCGGCTTACTATCGTTTAATAGTATTAACCAAGAGAGTAGCCCTTCTTTTCAGATCAATGAAATTTCAATAGAAGCAAGTTACCCTGGTGCCACGCCTAAAGATATCGAACAGGGTATCATTTTAAGCATTGAACATAAGTTAAGAGACAACCCTAATATTGACCGAATAAGCGCCAATGCATACGAAGGCTCAGCGGAAATAATAGTAGAGTTAATTGAAGGTGTTAACCCTGACACTATATTGTCGCAAGTTAAAAACAGTATCGATGGCATCAACAGTTTCCCCGTTGAAATGGAAACCCCTACCGTTACTTTTGTTGAAGAGTTGGACAGTATTGTTGAAATTGGACTGCACGGTAACTTATCAGAATTGCTGATCTACCGTGAAGCCTCACAACTAAAACAAGCGCTATTAGGCGCGCTTGATTTAGCAAAGATTGATATCCAAGGTGCACGTTCACCTGAAGTGGTTATTGAACTTAATCAAGCGAAATTACGCCAATATCAACTCACGTTAGCGCAAGTATTATCTAAAGTGAGAACATCAGTTACTGATGTTCCTGCAGGAAGTATTAATACTCAAGGTGGTGAGATTTTAATTCGAACCTTAGGTCGAAAAGAACTGTCAGATCAGTTTGCAGATATTTCTGTTATTACTGACGTTAGTGGTAATAGCGTGACACTAGCTGACATTGCAACCATTAGTGATAGTTTCCAAGGGCAAACGAGACCATTTAAAGTCAATAGTGAAGCAGGATTAGAGCTAAAGGTTTATCAAAATAAAAGTAGTAAACCCATAGATATAAGCGAAGAGATTCACGCATTTATTACGGACTATCAATCAGAAGTCCCCGCAGGACTAACATTAACAATACTGCAAGATCAGTCGGAGCCTTTTAGTCAACGCATAAACTTGTTAACCAGTAATGGTCTTATTGGCATGTTGTTGGTTATCTTAGTGCTATCCCTTTTTCTTGATTTAAGATTAGCTTTTTGGGTAAGCATGGGCATACCTATTTCGATAATCGGCACCTTAGGACTTATGCCATTACTGGATATTCCTATCAACATGATCACTCTCTTTGCTTTTATCATTACCTTAGGAATACTGGTTGATGATGCGGTGATTGTCGCCGAAAATATTTACCTGAAAGTACAGCAAGGTATTGCGATGGATATAGCCCTTAAAGAGGGGGTGAAAGAGATGACTTTACCTGTAGTTTTTTCAGTGGCAACCAATATTATTGCGTTTATCCCGCTGCTTTATGTACCAGGAGAGCTAGGTGTTATGTATAAACCCATGACCTTGCTCATTTTTGCTATTTTCATCGTTTCTCTTATCGAAGCCTTATTAATTTTACCTCTTCACTTAAGACATATTGATAAACCGATGCGTTTTCGCGTTATATCTAACGCTCAAGCGTATTGCTTTAAACGCTTCGACCACTTTAAAACAACGGTTTATGCTCGATGGTTACGAGCCAGTTGCAATAATCCTGTTACTATAATTATCATCTTTGTATCACTGGCTACGGTGGTTTTCTCTTGGGTTTACAGTGGCCGAGTTGACTCTAGCTTTGTGCCTAAAATTGAATCGACTCGTATAGATGCCGAGGTTGAATTTCCTACGGGTGCACCGTTGACAGATAAAACAAACATTATTAATTATATTGAAGCGGCTGCTATCAAGGCTATTAAGAGCTTAAACGGGCAAAATGATTATAAGTTTCACATGCAAGATATCGGCTCAAGCAGTGGCTCTTCAACTTTTATGATTGTTGCAGATGATCAACGCAATTTTACTGCTAAAGAGTTTGTCGATGCTTGGCGGATCAATATTGGCGAAGTACCTGGCGTAAAATCAATTTTCTTTGACTATCAAGTAGGTCCAGGTGGCGGTAAAGAACTGGTTATAGAGCTGGGTCATAAGGATGCTGAAATATTAACCCTCGCCGCCAAGGAGTTAATGAACGGGCTTAATAGAATCTCAGGCGTAACTGATATCGATAGTGCATTGATGGATGGCAAACTACAATACAACCTTACGCCAACACCATTAGGAAAAAACCTTGGTTTTACCAGTGACAGCTTAGGTGAGTTAATTCGTTTACGCTTTTTTGGTGGCGAAGCCATTCGACAAATAGTGGCTGGCGACGAAGTAAAAGTAAGAGTGATGATGCAAAGAAGTCAGCAGTATTATGCCAACCAACTCAGCCGATTAATTATTACGGCGCCTAATGGCGACAGCGTAGAATTAGGCCAAGTAGCTAATATCACCACCTCTAAAGCAGCCACAAGCATTAACCGAGTTGACGGCATTCAGTTAGTGGAAGTTACCGCCAGTGTATTACGACAAGTGGCTAATGCCTCATTAATACTCAAAACGGTTGAAGAAGACTTATTAAGCAAGTTAAGTGCTAAGTACCCTAATCTTGAGGTAGAACTTGGTGGTGAGGCAAGAATTGAATCAAAAGTTAATGCGGAAATAATTAAAGGCGCAGGCCTAGCATTCGCGCTTATTTTTGCCATGTTGGCAATAATTTTCCGTAACTATCCTGATGCTATTTTAGTGCTACTTATTATTCCCTTTTGTTTGGCAGCCGCTATGTTAGGGCATATTGTGATGGGTTATTCGTTTAGCGTGATGAGCTTATTTGGCATGATTGCGCTTTCTGGTTTAGTTATTAATGGCTCATTCGTTATGTTGCTTAAAGTTAAAGCCTTGAGAAAGGAAGGTATAGATCATAAAGAGGCGGTAATTGAAGCTGCTTTGAATCGCTTTCGCCCTGTGATACTAACAGCAGTAACCACCGCAGCGGGTTTATTTCCTATGCTGTTTGAAACATCGACACAGGCATTATATTTAGTACCTATGGTTATTAGCTTGAGCTTTGGCTCGGTATTCTCTATCGCTACTATTTTGTTATTAAGCCCGGCGATGTTTACTTTAGCTGAGCAATGTAAAACTAAAAAAGAGGTTACCCAGTCGCTAGAAAGCCTGGGGGTAAATGCTTAAAGATCAAACAAAACTAGTTTTATCACTTATCAATATAAATTTTGAATGAACTAACGCTATCAACGGTCTATTGAAATACAGCACATTAATGGCACTCAATATGAATAAAAGTTTTATCGCGTTATTTTTTATCACCTCAATTATTACGACTAATACTGCAATGGCAAACTCGGCGATAGACAAGCTTGAGAGCCCAATAACTAAAGGTATAAATCACCTTGGGCTAACCGTCTCTAATTTAGAGAAGTCGACGAAATTTTTTACAGAAACATTAGGTTGGAAAGTGGTTGGTGGTTATGATGATTACCCGTCAAAATTTGTCACCGATGGCAAACTGTTTTTAACTCTCTGGCAAGTGACTAATCCAACAAAAAAGATCTCTTTTGATAGAAAGAACAATGTTGGTCTGCACCACTTAGCCTTAAGTATTGCGAGTCTAGACGATTTAAACACGCTTTATGAGCGTTGCAAAAAGACAGACGGTGTAACTATAGAGTTTTCACCTGAAGCAAACGGTGATGGTCCAACTATACATATGATGATAAAGGAGCCAAGTGGCAACAGAATCGAATTTGCTTTTACCCCTAAATAGAACCAATAATTAAGGGATTAAATGACGTAAGTGAGGTATTGATTGAGCAGAGTCAGTTCACGCAAGAACACTTACTCAACGAGTTCAACTTAATGATAATGAGCTCAGGTATGACCAATTTCCTGTTACTTTTTTGGCTATTAGAAAACATAAGCTTAATCAGAGAACTATGATGAGTTAACGTGCATTATCTCAAAGCTCAATTGACACTTTTGGTAAATAGCTTTCTATCTAGTCTGACAGTCGTCAAAGCGGGGTAGCAGTACTCGTTCTGAGTGATAACTAAATTATGACATTATAATGCTTAGGGCCGGAATATATGATGCTCTGCTGCCCTATACTTTAATACCCACTCAAAATAGAGTAATCCATAATTCAGTGCCCATTAGTTGCTCAATTAGATAATTGAGCTTCTTAACCTTCGCCATAGAGTTTATTGAAATTTTTTATATTCCAGCCAATCATTACTTCAGTACCAATTTTAAGGGCTGGTACAGAGCGAGCCCCTATAGCGTCAAGCTCTTTTCTACCGCGCTGCATTTTCGCATTTGTTAATCGGTATTTAATGCCATTATCATCCAAGTATTTTTGTGCTTCACGGCAATGGGGGCATTTATCTGAAATATATAAAACAACGCGTTTCATCACTAACCTTTACAAAACTGTTAAAGACTAACTATTTTACTGAACTCTCAAACAAAAACAAAGATGAATTAACTTAACTATCGATTCAATCCTATTTTATACAAAGAAAATTAAGCTATTCTAGTAAAACAATGGGGTCAAAGCATTTGAAGTAGCCGTTTTGGCTTTAGTTTAATCAGCTGCTAATGGCAGCAATGAGCTAGCAGTGGATGATAGGATTAGCGAGTTGAGTACTATTTTTGGCTGTAATCTTTTGATACCCCGATTTCTATACTTTTCTGTAGATGCAAGCTGTTGCTATCTCTTATGAGCTAACATCAACTACGGAATTCGCCGGCTCAGCTTGATAGCGGGCAAACATACTTTCAAGGCTTTCATAGTCAAGAACAATACCTTTTTCAATTAAAAATTTTTCATTATAAAGTTTATCATAAGACCGTTCTGCCAAATCACAACAAAAAGTAACAATAGTATGCCCTGGTCCAACTTTAGCCGCAGCATACAAAGCGCCCGCGACATTTAAAGCTGAGCTACTACCCAATAAAATGCCATCAAGTTGACTAACATGTCGGGAAATAGTGACTAAATCTTGGTCGGGTAAGGTGATAGCTTTATCGACTTTTGCCTGACGGAAATTCTCGACAGTACGCATTATGCCAATCCCTTCGGTAAATGAACTACCACTTGCTTGATACAGGCCTGTTTTTAAATAAGCGTAAACTCCTGAACCAAAAGGGTCAACCAGCCAAGTTTGTAACTCAGGTTTTTGTTCGGATAAATAACATGAAGTGCCCGCAATAGTACCACCGGTGCCAACCACAGAAACTAACACATCAATTTTACCTTGGGTTTGATACCAAATTTCTGGACCGGTATTGAGATAATGAGCTTTACAGTTGCTGACATTTTCGAATTGATCCGCCCACCAATAATCATGCACTTCACCAAGACGCTTAGCGGTATGATAAAAATGATTTTGATCGGCAAAGGGACAAGCATCTACCAGCATGAGTTGCGCATCATATAAAGCTATCATCTGTTCTTTTTCTTTGGCTTGTCCTTTAGGCATAACTGCCAACATTTTAAAACCATAGGCTTTAGCGACCATGGCTAAACCAATGCCGGTATTACCCGCGGTCCCCTCCACTATGGTCATGCCAGATTTTAGTTTACCGCTTTCGATGGCATCTTTAACTAGTTGTAATGCCGCCCGATCTTTAATCGAACCACCCGGATTTTGCTGTTCACATTTTAATAAAATTTCACAACCAGTTAATTGACTCAAGCTGTTAATACGCAATAACTCGGTATTACCTATCAATTCAGTAATGTCTTTAGCTATAAGAGGGTTGGTAGAATAGGGAAATTCGTTCATATAGGTTGCTAATAAATGAGGTATACCTTATTAAAGCCTAGATGGTGATTGGTTTAAGTCAAGACCCTGTTTGTATCATATCAACTATTATTTTTGATAATTAACAAGCTAATTTGTATCTCCGCTAACAAGAGTTTTTAACGTATTAGAAGAGCTTAATTGTCAGCTATAGTTAAACGCTGATATTTAAAAGCGACAGGCTAAGTTTGAGCTACTACAGTAAATATATATCTAGCATTTGCTTAAACTCATTTCGTTATTTAAGTCACTTCATCACAGATTTGTAAATTCACTTAAATTTTAAATTGCTCTACCTTGACGTTTACTTCATTCATTGAAGTGATAACCTTTTGACTAATACTATCTAACTGCTGGTTACTAACAGATGTTTGTTCTGCAATTTCAATAATTTCACGTAGATAACCATTTACATGTTCAATTGCTTGCATCTGTTGTTGTGTTTGGTCACTTACAATTTCACCGGTGACTTTTATACCTTCTACGCTATTAAGTACGCTATGCATCGCTTTAGAGACACAGTGACAATTGATTAAATTTCAACATTTGTTACAAATCAGATATAAATTAGTTATAAATTAATATTAGAATCGTTGTTTACTATTTTAAGAAGTTGGGAATATCATCGACTTAACAACAAAATTAAGAGTCTCATGTAGGTTTCCAACAAATAAGGCATAAACATGTTAGCAAAACTTAAGAGTTTTTTTAGCCAAGAACTAAACATTGAAAACCAAGTAGATACACAAGAAAGAATTCAGTTAGCTGCAGCTACATTGCTTATAGAAGTTAATAGAGCAAGTTTAGAAAAGTCATCTGTTGAGCAACAGGCGATTAAAGAGGCTCTTGGAAAATCTTTTCATTTATCAGGACAAAAACTTGATTCGCTTGTTGAGCATGCAACCACGCAAGGTGAAGATGTCACCTCGCTTTACCCCTTTGTTAAGTTGATCAATGAGCATTATAGTGCGCCACAACGCATCCAACTAGTAAAAACGCTGTGGCAAGTAGCATTAGCCGATCAAGAGATTTGTATGTATGAAGAACATGCTATTCGAAATATTTCAGATTTACTTCATGTCTCCCACAGTGATTTTATTAAGACAAAACTAGAAGTATTAGAGCTGAATCCTTAATGGCTATTATACTTTCAACCAGATCAAAACTAGCAAGGTAGTCACATGTTTGGTTGATGCCGCTCTATTATCAAACCTGCAAAATACTTATGAACATAATGAGATTTAATAAATTTATTATTAGAGCATGCATAAACCGTTTTTATGGCTTTTTTTACCATAATAAACCCTATGAGTTTAACTAACTCAGAAGCTTTATTTTTTAGGTAATCAAGTGCACGACTATAAATCGAAGATATTTTAGCAAGACTCTAATTTTATGAGGTTTGATTACAATTTTGTTGAGATTTAGTCATGATATCTTCATACATCAGTAACGTCTCTTTAGCCAAAGATCCATATTCAGGATGTCGAGTTACAATGGCAATAACTTGGTGGGTATCCATTAATACCTGCTCTAGGTAGCTTAGATCTTGTTGGTCGAGTACAGCACCATTATCAACTTTCTGTTCGAGCTGTTTAATTCTTGGGTAGCGCTCATGTTCAAAGCGTTTGAGGAGTACTGCGATAACTCCTTTATCTTTTTGCTCTATATCCATATTACCTCCAATTGAATTGTCTATAGCATAAAGTATGGCCATAAAAATGGCTACTTCCAGTAACAATAAAAATACTGCCTAGTCAGCGTTTTATTGAGATTATGAGTTCCCTCGCAACGATAAGTAGTTGGTTATAACGGAACTTCAATTATGCTATTTAACCTGAACTCTGTTTAAGAGATAGTTAATGCTTTGAAACATATCCCTTAAATTATTTCAATATCGATAGCTTGATAGTTTTTCTTAATTCAAGGTAAATTTGCGCGTCAATAGCTAACCTATTGCAAGTGAATTTAACGCAGAAGTCAGTAAAAATAGCTGCTAGTGAAACATTTATTAAGCAGAGCTCAGGTTATTTACATCTTTTTCTTTTTACTTACTGGTTTATGCGAAAAGGGGTTACGCGCGGTAAAGTGTTTGCCCGTAATAGTATTATCATTGATTGGCATTTTGACACTTACCAACCTCGGTAAACCTCGGCATAAGTCACGTTTGATACGAAAGAGACTGGCTTGTGCAGTATCATTATTTATGCGCTTAAGTTGTAAGTTAAAGTTTTTCTCGTTAGTACAGCCATTAGATTTCACTAAAAACCATAAACCATCTGTTTTAATATCAAAACCATAAATAACTTCAAGGGCGTAATCTTGCGTGGCTACACTTTTATTATTTTCTTCTGTTGATATTGCAGAGCAAGCTGAAGTTGTCATAGCAAGCAATAATAGGAGCATGCCTTGAGTAGACTTTATTGATTTACTCATAAATTTCCTTAATAAATATATAAATGAGTGGGTAATAAATATTGTCCCACTCGAACAAAAAGCTACTTACGACTTCTTAGGGGTAAAAATAACAAGGTGAGTAACAGTAACAACCCACCTGCTCCGCCACTCTTTTTCGTCTCTGCAGCTTCTTTAACAACAGTAGTATCTTTGGTGATTGTGACACTTCCTACTTTACTTGAAGTAGCGCCCTGTTGGTCTGTAACGATGACTTTAAAAGTAACTTTACCTGCTTTATCACCTGCGACAAACGTTGCTTGAGCTGACGTAGCATTGTTAAGCACTGCGCCAAGTTTATCGCCAACTAACTCCCATTTAAAATGAAGGGTATTCCCTTCTTTATCAGTACTTTTAGATGCATCTAATAATAATTCCTTCTCAACTTTCACTGCATAAGCAGTCTGAGGTAAGTTTATAACCGGTGCGGTATTCGTTGTACTACTTTGTACAAGGTCAATATAAGCCTTATTAAACCCGAGTTCAGCTTCATCTGTCTCATCTTTCGAAAAAATAATAGCAATTCGGTCAGTGCCTTCTGTTAAAGCGACTTTTTCTTCTTTAAATGTTGTTTGAGTTATACCTGTAGCGAAAAACTCCGTTTTGTGGCCATTAAGCGCTATTTTCAAGCCATCATAACCATCTTCAGCTTGCACTAAGTAATTAAACGAAAAATCATTAACTTCAGGATTTTTAATAACCGCGAGTAAGACCGAATTCTGTGAATTGATGATATCCCCTGATTCAATGGCATTATTACCTTTGAGTACTTGAGTTGTTTGAGCTTGCCAAACAGCATCCCCGCCAGAGTACCATTCAATATTGTCATTATTAATATCAAGCAACGTTTTCATGTCTAAATTTGATTTTTCAAGGGCATTAATTGAAAAGAATTGCTGTGTAAGACTATTTTCTGGATGAGTCGTACTAACACTGATGCTGAATCCACCTTGACCTAATTGGGAGCTTGTCACTTTAACGGTAAACTCACAGCTCTCATTTTGTTTTAGTGCCACACTATTACAATGGTTAGATTCAACCGTCGGCTGCGCAACCTTGTTTAAATCGGTGAAGTTAATATCGGTAATTGTGTATTCGGTTGCGCTTAAGTTCTTAAATTTCAAGGTAGTAATATCTTCATAACCATTCTCAACATAACCAGGGTTAGGCTTTTGTTGATATGATACGCCAGCTTTTTTTTCTTTTATCCAATCAAGGAACTGTGAAACACGCGCATACACCCCAGGAAAACCTGGTGCTGCACAGCCTTCACCAAAACTTACGACGCCAGCTTGATACCACTCTCCATTTTTATTTATCACTAACGGACCGCCGCTATCTCCTTGACAAGAATCTTTACCCCCTGCTGCAAAACCAGCACAAAGCATTTGCTCAGTAATCCCACCACCATAGGCAGTATTACACTCTGCTCGGTCGTATAGCGGAACCTCAACCTTTTGCAAAACAGTAGGAAATGACGGGTCTTCAACTGATAAGTTCCCCCAGCCCATCACCGTTAGTAGATCACCAGTATTTAGCAAGGATTCAAGTTCTACTGTTAAGGGTTTAATCGGCGTGACATTGGTAATGGCGCTTTCTAATTCAAGTATCGCAATATCATTATTGGTAGCAACAGAGTCATAGTCTTCATGCATGTAAATTTGCGCGACTTTGTAACGAACTCCGCTAGTAGAGTCTTTAAGGTCGTGTTCACCAACCACCACATCGATGTCAGAAGCGATAGAGCCATCAACACAATGTGATGCGGTTAATATATAATGACCACCTATAAAAGAAGCCCCACAAAAGGGTGATATTTCGCCGCCTTCTCTAGTCGATGAAGCAATTAAGCCGGTAATAAATGGGTAATCGTCTTTTTTCGCTGCTACACCGTTGATAATTCGTTGTGATGTGGCTCTCTTTATTTGATCAACTGAGTCAGAAGGAGGTACTGCTGAACTGGCTTGGCTATAAAACGTGATAGCTGAGCTAACAAACGCGATGACAAAGTTATTAAATTTCATTAAGTTTACTCCAAAAAATATTACCGTTCTGGTAAAAGGTACTCGCGAAGATTAGCAGTTAGAGAGCACTTACAAAGTAAGCTAATGTAAGAAGAAATCGTCATTTGTAAGCCCGTGTAAGTATCATATTTAAAAAATCATCTGTTAGTTGGGAAGTCGGAAATAGTGCTCTGTTGGTAATCACTTTATATTTACTTTAACGAAAGTTATTTAGGTGCCTAGGCCATTCTTAGCGAGTATCTATCACTTGGATAATAATAAAACGTTCGATGTAGCGCCTTATTTCCAGTGTTTAGGCTTATTATCTAGGCTAATCTGTCAAGCTCTCTCACCACCTTCATTTACGAAGCAAAGAGATGTTAACAGAATGTTTCTCTTGAGTTAATTGTTTTACGTGCTTTTAAGGAATAGTTAGGGCTAGTTAATAATTGATGGCAGGGTCAATAAAATCAATATCCGTTGAAAGTCCATTTTATATGCTTTATGACAATAAATATCGCGATACTATAGTCTGCTTAAGAACTTCGCTGATCTGTTCAAACGGCATTAAAAAAACGGCAAGTGAACTTAGCCCCACCCGTTTGACTATTTTCGACAATGAGTTCGCTATTCATTCTTTTACAAGCCGCTTTCGATATGGCTAAACCTAGGCCTAGCCCCCCCGTTTTTCGGCTACGACTTACATCTAAACGAGAAAAAGGCATAAATATAGTATCAAAAGATTCTTTAGGAATACCATCACCATCATCTTCTATGGCAAGTTCAAGCTGTCCCTTGATTGTACTCACTGAAATAGTTATTTGAGTGTTAGCGTGGATGCAGGCATTTTTTAATAGGTTATCGACTAACAGCCGAAGATAAACAGGGTTCGTTGTTATGTCGAGTGACATATCTATGTGTCGAATTACCGTAAGTTTCTCTTCGCATTTAATTGCTTTAATTCTAGATTCAATAAAACCACACAATTCAATGGATTGATAAAGTTCAAATTCGCCTTCGTCGTTAGTTGAGTTTAAACGAGAAAAAGCCACCACCTGACTGATCAGTTCATTAATATCACCAATATAAGTATCGATATTATCCAATAATTCAGTTGCTTGTTTACTTTCATTGCTTTTTCTAAGCAAGCCTGTTGCTAGTTGAATTCGACTTAACGGAGTCCGTACTTCATGTGGCACCGCCTGAGCAAACAGCTGGTTTTCATTTACCGTATCTTTGATCGAACTTGCCATAACATTAAAACTCGAGGCAAGTTCATTTAAGGGTTTAGCTAACTTTTCTTCTGCCTTAATATTCATATCACCTGCACCAAATTGATGTTGAATTTTTATCAATTTTTCAATTTGATTTTGTAATGATCTAATTGGCCAATAAATGGTGCTTGCGATAGTAATTAAGACAATACTTAGCAACAGCATTGGTGCTATTTCATCAAATGAAAGCTCTGTCTCTTCGAAGTCCTCATCTTGATATTGCTCAGCGTACTGTTCTGGGTAGAATAAACCTTCAGATTCATCAAGTATGACAGTCTCGGTTTCTAAATCACCAATAAGCAGCCAGGTGTTAGATTTAGCAAGAATATAAACAGCCATAAATTGATCAAGTTCATTACGATAAACATCGACTTTTCCTGAGTGCCCTACCAACACACATCCATCACAAGGCAACGTGTTTTTAGGCACTACTTGCCAGCTCATCGACAGTGCATCAATAATATTCTGACTCTGATTTACTTTTTGCTGCTGATTATTAGGTTTTATTTTTTCTTGTTTTAAAAGGTCGGCGTAGACATAGTCTGTGAAGAATACAAATTCATCAATTTCGTTTTGACGATCCCATTTATCAATAATAATAAGGGCTAAAGTACCACTAACAATCACTGCTATAGCGATATTGAGGTATAAACGTGTAAATAACGAAAGTGACTGTAGTTTAACCATTAAGTAACATATAACCTTTATTTCTTACTGTGGTGATGACTTTATAGGGCATTTGATCATCATGAATTTTTTTACGCAAGCCACTAATTCGCATATCAATTGATCTATCGTTAAAGTCATGCTCGAGACCTCTCAGCGCTTGACAACAATCTTCTCTAGATACAGGAGTTCCCATACTGTTATTCAATAGCACTAACATCTCAAACTCAGCACCCGTTAAACTCAAGACTTCACCATCAAAAGTTACTGTTTGTCGGTCAAGATCAATATTAATCCTACTGTGTTTACACTTTTCCTGTTTTACTTCAGTCGGTGTAACTCTTCGCATCAATGCTTCTATACGAGCAACAAGTATATGAGGCTTCAGGGGTTTAGTTAAAAAGTCATCGGCACCTAACTTGAGTAAACTAACTTCACTCACATCATCATCACAGGCGGTTAAGATTAAAATAGGACCACTATAAAAGGCTCTCGATTGCTTGCATATTTCGATGCCAGACAAACCAGGCAACATCAAGTCTAAAATAACTAAATCAGGGGTATAATTTTTTATTGCCGTCTGTGCGGCGAGGCCATCATCAATGATAAGCGTATCAAAACCTTCAGCTTCCAAATACATTGCCGTTAATCGAGATATTTCGGCATCATCTTCGATGATGAGGATTTTAGTCTTGGTCATTATATTTTTGAGTTCTTTAATTTATGGAATATCAACATCTGTGCTTAAAGACAGATTTAACTAAGTGAAGAGGGTTAAACCCTTTTAAATTCAACTGGTTATTGTAAACTATTATAACGAAGTGCTGCCGCTTGTGCTTGCGTCCATTGAGCGCTTTGTTTCAATTCTGCCAGTAAATTCATTTCTTCTACTTCTGACATTTTTAAAAATCCCTTCGCTGCATCATAAGGATAGATCCCGCCTTCTAATTCCTTCAAGTCATAACCTGCTTGGCTAAGAAGCCATATTACATTGGCGCCGGTATAATAGAATACTTGGAACGCAAAATACTCAATGACATCCTTTTGAGTTTTTAAGGTAGCATATCCATCCGAAACTTTATCCATTTCAAAGGGGGTATGAGATATAAACTTGCTGTCTTTTGCAACCTCTAATACTTTTCTACTGGCCATTTTATCTATATACAATGCACTTCCTTCATATAGCTCTTGACCTAAACCATGCTTATAAATTAAACCTGTTTGAAAGCCACTATGCGCGGTAGGGTCGCGTTTAAGCATCTCAAGAATAATCACATTGTATTTTTTAAGGGCTATTTTAGTTTCTTCTTGTGATATGGCATTGACAGGAAACCCCTTTAGCGTATCCATTAACATAAGCTGTAACGACAATAATTCATTATTCAGCGGATATGTATCAAATTTGTCAAAAGCTAGTTGTTCATAATGTGGAGGATTTTTAAAGTTTTTGCCTTGATAAGCATGAAATACTTCATGCACTGCTAATGAAAAAGCACTGGTGATTACCGGATCAAGAATCTCAACCTCATCTTTTGAGTAATATTGAATATAATAACCTTTACCATCAATAGTAAAGTCATAATCATAGGCGTCGTTACCTGCTTTTAACTTATCATTTGCACTGTGCATACTGCCTTCATATTGCAGAACATTAAGTCCTTGCGACTCGTTTTTACCAAGTTGCTGTGCATTATCTATCGCCGTTTGCGGGTTAATGACAAAAGCAGTAACAGGCTTACCGTTTTCTCTTCGTATAAAATATTGTGGTACAGACTTATAATCATACCCATGCCAAAGTTTTTGTGATTCAACCACATCCATCGTTTTTTTAACTTGCAGTAAAAATTTCTCATCTAATTCAGACGCTAGCTCGGTAGATATTGATACGTTAGGAGCTGTTGGTACAGTCGTACTAGGTTCAGTATTATCGCTGTTACAACCAATCAGGGTTGCACACAGAATGAGTGGGATCAGATGAGTTGATAATAAAAGTTTCTTAGGTAAGTTCATAGCGTCTTCAGAATATAATTTTTAAGTAAATCGTGAGACGTTATTATCCTGCAAAAATGCACTCATTATTGTAAGCGCGCGTAAGCCTATGTAAGCGTAGTATTTGATAATGAAGAATGGCTATTGGTCATAGCTTCTATTTTAAAAACAATGCAAGGACCACTATATAGGTCATACAAACTAGTTAGCCACGAAGACCTGCAACTAAGTTCAGTACAGGAAAAAAAGGGATAGCTTAAGCTATCCCTTTATAAATAATATTCTGTCTATTTATTTAACACTATAAACACTCCAACTTATAATTCTGTGATTTACTATCTTTTACGTCTAGCTCAATTGGTCGCTCTCGAGTTATTTGGAAAAAATTCAGTATCAACTTTAAGCCACGCTAGAGTTAAATCAGCTACGTAACAATAAAATAACCCATGATCATGCTCATTTACTTTTTGAGTAAAATCACTTAACCAAGTCATTAAATAGCATTTAATAAAATTAAGTTGCTCTTTAGTCTCAGCGGTTACACACAGATGAGCAATATAGGCCAAAATTACTGCGATATGATCGCCAGGCTCAGGAAAGTCACTGTGAACTTGTAACTTGCTATCAGTTAAAAATTCAGTCACTTTCTGGTGTAGTTCACCAAAAATTTCAACGCGATCTTTTTTCTTTCGAGACCCAGACTCTTCACTTTGATTTTCACTTGGCTTGGCATTTACATATTGACCTGCATAAGGCGAGACACTGGTTCTACCATCCACTAAGAATAAGCCACAAAAGTCAGCTGCAAGTTCGAGTAATGATTCTTCATTATTTAGCGTAGCGAACTTGGCTTTAATCCCATCAATTGAACCCGTCAAGCTTGGTTCAAGGGCAAGTGAATTTAAAAAACTTTGTCCTTGTGCTGAGGTTAATTGTACCACTAAATCTGAAGTTACTTCTTTAGCAAAAAGTGAAGAGAGAAAATTATACACTACCGCTCTTGCTTCTCTTTCTTCAGAAATTTCTTGTGTTATTTCTTGATTTACCTGACTCATGCGCCTATCTCCAATGGTCCTTGAAATGAAGTGACTTGCGGTAACTTACCACGAAATTTCTCATAGTCGACTAAACAAGTATAAGCTGAACAAGCTTGCGCTAATTTAGATGAACCAATATCTTGCGTTAAAGTATTTGGATCGCCATAGCTACACAATGCACCAACTTTAGCGCCACCAGTGATGCTGCCATCATCTCCAACAGGACCATACCAAGCTCCTTCATGAATACGAATAACGCCTTTAGGGAAGTTTTTGCTAACAACGGCACCAGCAAGTAATTGGCCTCGGTCGTTAAATACTCTCACCACATCACCACTTTTTATGCCACGTTTTTTAGCATCCTCTGGGTTTAAATAAACCGGCTCTCTGTCTTGTACTGTATAAGTTTGACGGTACTCTTTTGATTCACACATTTGTGAATGTAAACGTTTGTCAGGGTGACAAGATTGCATCCAAATAGGGTGTTTATCTGAGCCAGGACCGCCATGACTGCGTTCACTTTTTTCCATCCACGTTGGGTGACCTTTACAGTCATCGTATTGGTAGCGTTCGATTTTACGGCTGAAAATTTCTATTAATCCAGAAGGTGTGCCTAGAGGATTAATTTCAGGGTCGTCTCTAAAGTCAGCATGGCGTGTCCATGGTTTACCTTCGCCAAAGTGAACGTAACCATCTTGCCAAAATTGTTCAAATTCTGGCATAACAAACTTGCCGTCATTAGCGGTTTTACATTCGCTATAGAGCTTTTTAAGCCAATCAAGCTCAGTCATACCACGGGTATATTCTTTTTCTTTGCCTAAAATGCGGGCAAAACGGGTGAATATTTCATAATCCGACAAGCTATCAAATAATGGCTCAACCATTTTTTGCATAGCTAGCAAGCCTCTGTTTGCGTAACTACCATAAATATCAATATCGTTGCGTTCCATTGTGGTACAAGCAGGCAACACAATGTCTGAGAAGCGACAAGTAGCCGTCCAGTTAATATCAATACTTACTACACACTCTAGCTTATGAAATGCCTCTTTCATACGGTTACGGTCTTGATGATGATTCCATGGATTATTTCCTGAGAAAATCATCATTTTAATATCTGGGTAAGTGACTTTCGCGCCATTAGCATCAATCACTTTTCCTGGTTCTAAAATCGCATCAATCCAGCGTGCTACAGGAATAGTACTACTTGCGCCTTTAAAGTCTTTGCTATCAAAGATCGGCTTTTGGCCTTCATCTAAGTTTCTTGGGAAAGCCCCTGGAGCTGCTGCGCCAGAAGAAGGAACACCAATGCTTGAATAATGATGACCATAGCTTATACCACCACCAGGTAGTCCGATTTGACCAACCATAGTGGCCAATACTGCAGCCATCCAATAAGGCTGTTCACCATGTTGCTGACGTTGAATACACCACCCCATTAAAAACTGCGTGCGGTCAGCGACCATGGTTTTAGCCAAGTCTTTGATAACATCAACAGGTACTGAAGTGATTTTCTCTGCCCACTCAGGTGTTTTAGCAATGCCATCACTTTCGCCTGTTAAATAAGGCACAAAGCGGTCGAAACCTAAGCTATAACCATCAATGAATTTTTGGTCATGTAAGTTATTGCTATAAAGCTCATAAGCGATAGCAAGCATCAGCGCGACATCAGTTTGTGGATTAACATAGATTTTTTCACAACCTAAATAATCTTGTGTTTTTGATGCGACGGGATCTATGCTAATCACCCGAATTTTTCCCAGCTTTACTTTTTCTTTTAATTGAGCAAGGTATTCATAACTTTCATGGGTTTCAGCGTTCCAGCCCACCTGTAAGTTTTTATAAGGATCGTTAGCCCATAAGATAATGGTTTTGGCATTATCTAAAATAAGTGGCCATGACGTGCCTTGCGCATAAACTTCTGTTGAGCCTAGTACATAAGGCAATATTGTTTGCCCTGCACCGGTAGAGTAATCACCTATTTTCTTAACAAAGTTTCCATGCATAGCAACAGCGCGTTGCATATGACTGGTACTAGAGTGTAATTGCCCAGTAGCGCGCCAACCTGTTTGTCCTGCATGCAAACCAGATGGGCCATAGTTTGTTTGTACTTCATCAAGTGATTGTTTGAACAAGGTTAATGCTTGATCCCAAGTCATTCGAACAAAACGAAAATCACCACGCTGACTAGTATCACTCTTATGGCCTTTAAGTAAAAAGTCTAGGCGAACCATAGGATAACGAATACGTGATGGGTTATAGACTAAACCTTTAACACCATTGATCATATCCGTTGGGTATTTATCTAAATCAAATGGTTTAACCTGGTCAATAACACCGTTTTTGCGTTTTATTTTAAAAGCACCAAAGTGAGATCCTGTGGTTAACCAATCATCACGTTTTGTCGCGCCAACTTTTGCTAAAGCCGTTAACGGAGTTAACACTGAAGCTGTGCTTGCTAGGGTAAAAGAGGTTGCTAATATGCCCTTTAAAAAATTTCTTCTTTTCATGACTATTTCTTTCATGGGATAGGCTCCAATTAATGTTTTTCTTTAACAAACGTTGATGAATGTTGTTGTAAGTATTTTTGTACCAGTGCTTGGGTATCTTGGTCCATGTTGACAAAAGCTATCATGCCTTGGAACATACCTGGCCATGTATTAGCGTCAAAGTGAGCCTCATCTGGTTGGGTATGACAAACACTACAGCTGCTTCTAAAGGTATCGCGAGCATAATCCCAAAGAGGTTGTTGCTCGGTAATTAAGTACTCTGCATCAGTCCAAAGTTCTGTTTCAACACGTTGCCATTTTAACCCCGTCATATCGTCTTCTTTTTCTTCAAAACCGTTAATAACACCTTCTGTTTTGGCTGCATCTTTGGTTAATTGTGCGGTAAGCATATTGATACCAAACTCAAGGTAAATTACGCGACCTGCACCCATTTTTTTACGCCAGCCATTAATGGCTACTTTCACACGATTATCTTTGCTTTCTAATACTTTAACTTTTGTTGCTACGTTTAATGTTCCTGCTTCAACATCACCATTTGAACTAAAGAATAATGGTTTGGTTAATGCGGTAAAGTAATCTTGGCCTGCATCAAATTTGCTTGGCCCAGTGCCAACTTCGGCAATTAACTCTGGTGCTCTGGCTGTCCCCATATCAGGTAAGGTATGTGCTATACCTTTGTGGCAATCAACACAACTTTGATCTTTTTCAGCCGCACGTTTCATTTGCTTTTGAGCCAGCTTTGACATGTCTTCCCATTTCATCGAGTCATAGTTGTGACAGTTTTTACACGCTAATGAGTCATCTCTATCAAAACGTCCCCATTCCCTTGATGCCATTTCTAAACGTTTGCTTTCGAATTTTTCATCAGTATTAACCGTTTTAAAAAACCAGCCCCAAACATCACTAGAAGCTTCCATTTTTCTGGCTATTTTTCGACCCCAGCTGTGTGGCACATGACAGTCTGGGCACGTTGCCCTTACACCTGAATGATTAGACCAATGCACTGTTTTTTGTAACTCTTGGTAAGGCTTGCTTTCCATACTGTGACAACTGATACAAAATTCTTCAGTATTCGTTGCTTCTAATGCGGTGTTGAAGCCACCCCAGAAAATAACGCCCATAAGAAAAGCGGTTAGGCTGATAGAGCCTAGTGTTAGGTATTTAGCTGGCGTAGTAAGTGTTTGCCAGAGATTTTTTAACCATTTCATTTGATAATCCTTGTGATTCTTGAATATTGATTATTGGCTTTACTAATGACTTCCCTAATGTGGGATGACGCCGCCAAATGCCTGAATTAACCAAATGATTAGGCCATAACCACCGATAGCAAAAACGCTGAGTACGGGAAATAGCACGACAATAATAAATCCTAATGCCTTAAGTTCTTTACGCTTTTTATTTTCACCCGTTTGTTTATATGTATCTTTATTTAGCTGTTTCGCAGTCATGTCGAAACTCCTCTTTAATCAATAGCTGGGAATATATTTTTGATGGGCTAACTATAGAGAAAGAATGTGAATGACGATGACGGAAGAAATGACAGCTTACGTTGAGTTGTGAAAGAATATGAACAGAAATGTGAAGAGCTTCTTTTTACCGTGCTGCAGTTTTACTCCGTGATGAAGTAAGGGGTAAGAGTTGTTGGCTATATTGGCGTAATAACCAAAAAACAGGCAAACCAAATGGCATGCCTGCTTGTTTGTTTTGTACTCGTTGCTTTATAACTGATGCTTTACTACGCGCGTTTAACCTTATGAAAATTAATGATGCTTAACTAAAAACTTTTGCTAACGCTGAAAACAAAGCGTTGATCAAATATTCGTTGTCCTTCTTCAGAGCCATAAACTTTGTGAGTGCTATCCACATCAGTGTCGTGGTAACGCACATCAATATTTAAGCCATAAAAATCTTTATTTACACCTAAGTTCCAGTGAGTCCAGCCTTCTGCCCCTTCTCCTGATAACTCTTGGTAACCAATTGAGCCTGATACAGTTAAGCCATTAGCAAAGGTCTTGCTTGGATGAACCGCGTAGTTTACTCCGCTCCAACCATCAACGCCAAACCAGTCATTTAACGTTGGTGTTACTTCAAGCTCTATTTTTACTGGTCCAAAGTCTTTAGCAACTTTCATCCAAAGTTCGGTGTAGTCCATGTCTTCTACGCCAGGATAGGTATAGTGAAATACAAATACATTGTAGCTAATATCGCTTTCACCAAAAGTACCGAACTTACCAATATAAGGCGCTAGTACCGCTCTGATTTCAGGGGTTGATTCAAACTTATTGGTTGCGCCAAACACCCCCGCATAAACACCATCTTCATGAGTCCAGGTAAAACTACCTTTAATGGCAGGAATATCACCATCAGCAACTTCTGACTCACCTCGAAAAACGTAGTCGGTGGCCATTTCTAAAGAGCCACTGAAAGTGCCGTTAAATAATTCTTCTTTGCTCTGCTCCGCACTTGCTAATAAAGGGCAAGATAGTAACATTGTGCCAACAAGAACATGGTTTGCTGTTTTTATTACTTTATTCATAACTTAGAACTCCAAGATTGATATAAATCAGATAAACTATTTTTGATGGCGGTATTGTAGCGCTCAGTTATGAACAGCATTGTGTGCTTAGATGAACACAATATGTAAAAATAATTATAAAATTGTCTTTAATTGAACAGAGATAATGGTATTTCTGTTGATCAGCCCTAATAGGAAAGTAGTTTGAACGATAAACATATTTTAGTGGTAGAAGATGAAGCAATAACACGTGCCAAGCTCGTTGGTTATTTTCAACATGCTGGTTATCGAGTTAGCGAGGCAGAAAATAAAGCGCAAATGAATGTGGTATTGGAAAACCATCACATTGATTTGATCATGCTTGATATAAACCTGCCTGACGAAGATGGCTTGATGATTACGCGAAATCTTCGTAGTCATTCTGATATTGGTATAGTACTGGTGACAGGACGAACAGACTCTATCGATAAAATTATTGGTTTAGAGATGGGCGCGGATGACTATGTTACTAAACCTTTTGAGCTGAGAGAGTTATTAGTACGTGTTAAAAATATTTTATGGCGCATATCATTGACGGAACAAAAGTCTGTTACAGCAATAGAAGATGAGGAAGATGACGATTTATTTCATTTTGGTCAATGCAGCTTTGATATTCCAAAACGAAAGTTGCTCAAAAATAATATTCCAATCAAATTAACCAAAGCAGAATACGATATTTTAGTGGCTTTTGTCGCTAATCCTAGCCGAGTTCTCAGCCGTGAACGATTACTTAATTTAATTGAGCATAGAGTGGATGCCCCCAATGATAGAACCATCGATGTACTTGTTCGTCGTTTACGTCACAAAATAGAAGAGAACCCGAAAGAACCGCAGATTTTCACCACGATTCATGGCGAAGGGTATTTATTCGCTGCTGATATAACCTAGCTCAATCAATAGATGATCTATTCAATTACCAAAGTTGTCAGCTGCTAGCTATTATTTTATCTTCTCAGGTTTAATACTATAAATTGGCTTGAAGTTACTTGGCGATAACGATAATTCAGCAGACATCTTCTTTATATTGATTTGATCGATGGCGATAATTTTAGGCCCTTGTTCTGTTTTTATATCTCCTGTTGTCAGGTAATCAACAGCTTGGTTAATAGCCATTTTACCCTGTAATACCATTTGATCTGAATTAGCCATTAAGATTTTATGACGCTTAATACCACGGTAAACCCCATGGCTAAGATAATGACTTAGGATCTCAGGCTGCTGCGCTTTAGCTACCCCCCCCACTTCATTTATTGCCATTTCAGCCATCACAGCATTGCCTGCTAAATAATCGATATTGTTATATTTTTTTAAGACGCCTTTTAACAACGAAAACTGCGTTATTTTCTCGTTTAAACCATGCTCTATGGCGATTATTTCAATAGGGCTATTTACAAGCGCAGCCTGCAAACCTTGAGTTGATTGCAAACTTCCTCCTCCCCTTTTAGGACCTGGAAACCAAGCAAGTGTGGCAGGTGTGACATTGATTTTGTTTTGATGGTGCTTAACTAGGTATTCACCCAACTGATAGCCCATTTGATACCAAGAAACCCCTGTTCTGCCACTAATATTATTCGTCGCTATTTCATTTACTAAGGCAAAAACTGGCGTATGCTGGTTAACTTGAGCAAGCTTTTGATTTAAGGCTTCAAAATTAACCGAGCCGACTAATATTGCGCTTGCTTGCCAGTGAATGCATTGCTCAATTTGTCTTAACTGTTCATCCTTATTCTGATAGCCTCCGGCATCGAGAACTTTTAATTCAATTGATCTTTGTTTTGCCTGTTCAGTCATGCCAAAATTGATGCTAAGCCAATAAGAATCTTTCAGATGTGGGTAGACCGCACATAATTTAATTTTATCTTGGGATACTTTACCTACTGATAGCTCGCTACCTGATATAGTAGCCATTGATAGGTTATTATTTATGTGACCGTGGTTAGCTGTCGCAGTAACCGGTAACAGTAAAAAGCAATAGACAATGATTAGTTGTAACACTAAAAGTATTTTCACAAAAAGCTCAATTTAAAATAAATACACGGGTCGTGTAAAAGAGGATATTACATTGCACTTTCGTCGAAGTATAGGGAACAAACTATTATTTGCCTTTAGCTTTGTTGCGGGTTTACTGTTGTTTGTCAGTATTGTTGCTTGGAATGGTCTCAGCCTTATCGCCAGCACTGGTGATATCATTACTCAACAAACCTTACCTACACTTTCAAGTGCAAGAGAGTTAGCAAACCTTAGTTTACACATCACTCATCAAACGACGTTATTGAAAAATGTCAACGATGAGGAGCAGCGCCAAGAAATCAGTCAAACACTCACATCACTGCATTTAGCGGTTGAAGATAAGTTTACCGCCCTTGTATTACTCAATCTCAACAAGAAAAGTTTATCCACTTTAGTTAATTTAAAGAAAGATATTAATCAAGGCATTGGACAACTTGATGTCTATGCGAAAAATAAAATCACCAATCAACAACAACTAGATCAAGCCTTCACTGTGGTGAAAGCGTCTGTTCATGAGATTTCTATTTTATCTCAATCGCAAGTAGCCAATGCAAGTACCTTTGCGCTAGTACGCTTATCAGGACTGTACGATTTAATTGAACAGAAAAGTAAGCTGGTACAAGCAAAACAAGATATTGATTTAGTCATTGATGAAGACCTTAACTTACTTGATAAAATGGCCGCCCTAGAGCGTCATGCTTTGGAGTTAGAGCAAATAGCTAACTTGGTTATTACCACACAACAATACCAGCAACTTAATGAGCTAGCTCAAAACAAAAATAGACTTTTATTGCTGATTTCAAACTTAGTGGATTCGATTACTGATCCCTATAGAGTTAATTTGGCCAGTATCGCACTGACTAAACTGAATTTATTTGATAACTTGTTTGTTAATCAACAAAGAGCCATTGAATTAAATCAAAAACAAAATTTACTTCATCAGCATATTTCCAATCAATTAACGCAATTAAACCAAGGCATATTATCACTGGTTGAAAAGCAAGGTGAGTTAGCTAAAAAAACCAGTCAGCAACATCAAAAGTTGGTTTCTTGGTCTCAAAACGTATTTTTAATCACTACCTTGTTATCCCTTATTGTCATTGTCTTTGTGATGTGGAAAGTAGTTTATCAAGGCATTGTTTTTAAATTACAAAAGCACACTGACGCAATAGAAAAACTAGCTGCTGGCGATTTAGCAATTACGGTCGAGTCATCAAATGATGAAGAGTTAAAACATTTAGCTGAAGCACTCGATGTTTTTCGAGAGCATGCCATTAAAAAGCAACAGCTTGAGTATGAGCAACAACAAACAGAACAAGAATTGCGCTTACATAAAGAAAACCTAGAGCAATTGATTAATGTTAGAACGCAAGAGCTACAATATTCCAACGAAAAATTAAACAGCGAATCTAAGGCACATGCCTTAGCAAAGCAGCAAGCCGATGAAGCCAATAGAGCTAAGTCAGTCTTTTTAGCGAGCATGAGTCATGAAATACGTACCCCCATGAATGGCATGATAGGCACATTAGAGCTATTAACCGATACCAAGCTTACCTTAGAGCAACAAAAATATGCTCAAACTATTTTATATTCAGGAGAAAGTTTATTAGATATTCTGAATGATATTCTTGATTATTCTAAAATTGAAGCTGGCCATATAGCACTTTCATACCGCGCCATTGATTTAGCTAAATTAGGAGATGATGTTGTACATTTAATGCGTGCCAGAGCACAAAATAAATCGCTGCAGCTGCACTTTGAAAAAAGAGGTAGTATTGAAAATTGGCGCCTTGCTGATTTAGGAAAGTTGCGACAAATATTAATAAATCTGATTAATAATGCCATTAAATTCACTCAACGGGGCAGTATTGTTTTATCAATAGCGGTTAATGATGAAAATATTACCGGAGATTCAGAGGTAACATTTTCAGTGACAGATACCGGTTGCGGCATTGCTAAAGAGAAACAAGCCGATGTTTTTCAGGCGTTTACTCAAATAGATAATCTTCAAAGTGCTGTAGGTACTGGTTTGGGGTTAGCAATATGTCAGCGACTTGTCAGTGCTATGCAAGGGACTTTATCTCTTGAAAGTGAAGAAAATCGAGGGAGTTGTTTTACTTTTACGATCCCATTAGTTCGTGCTTCAACGGAAGCAATTAACGCTCAGCAAGTGTTATTTTCGCCATCACAAGCATTATCTCAACGATATCAAGTACTCATCGTTGAGGATAATGAAATTAACCTTGAGGTCGCCTGCGCTTTGGTTGAAAAATTGGGCCATAAAGTAATAGCCGCCAAAGATGGTGCAAGCGCGCTGAAATGTATGCACAATAATCGCATTGATTTAGCCTTACTTGATATCAATCTACCCGATATTGATGGCGTGGTTTTGTCTCAACAACTCAAAGTTATTGCTAAAGAAAAGCAAACGCCCTTCAAAACTATCGCTGTATCTGCCCATGTGTTTAATGAAGATATTACTAAATTTATAAAGTCAGGTTTTGATGGTTTTGTTGCCAAACCAGTACAAATGAAAAAATTAAAGCCAAGCATAGCTAAAGTAATGTCGAATATTGAAGGATTAATAAACCAGCGAATTGATACTGAGGTTGAACAGAGGTTTGAAATAGTAGAAGCCCTTGTGCCAGCTGATAAGGACTCTCGAGTTGAAAGTCAGGAGCTTAGCAATTTTGTATTATTTGATGCCAGTATTCCCAATCAAGATATAGAGTATTTGGGTAGCGATAAAGTAATGCAACTTATTCAGTTATTTTGCCAACAACTAAATAGCGAGTATAGTGATTTTTCAAGTTTATCGGCCATAGCTCAACAAGCAAAATTACATAAACTAAAAGGCGCGGCTATCGGTTTAGGCTTAATTAGGTTATATCAGCTTTGTCAGACACTTGAAATCAACACTGCAGAGAATAAACTTCACTCTTCACAATTACTGATGATCGAAGAACTAGTTCAATTGTCGAATGAGTCGCTTCAACAATATGCGCAAACACTTACCTGTATTTAGTGTCGAAAATACGTTGAACAGTACTATTTCGACTGACATCTAACAAGGCTTCATCATTGTCATCAAGCGAAAGCACTCAATAACTCGGCTCATAGTGTTGATACATCTCACTTTATCAATACATAACCACCAAAGCATACCTAAAAGGATTTCATCAGTTAAATTTACTACTACCCCGCCACCAAAATACTATTAACTGTATGCTGTTCGATTGAATCTAACCTTTGATCGCCCCTTAAATTAATGACTTTTCCAATTGATGATCTGATAATTCATATTTCGCTAAAAGATAATGTTTATTATCTTTTTTCAAATAAGTTTTGGTATTTTGAATCGACTCAACAAATATTTCTTTTCCAATAGCTTCTATTTTCAAAGGATTGTTCGTTAATAAATGAATACTCGACACCTTCATCGCTTTGAGCATATTTATTGCGTCATCATAATTTCTTTCATCGTCATTGAAGCCTAACTTTCTATTCGCTTCATAGGTATCAATACCTTGCTCTTGGAAAAGATAAGAGTCTAGTTTGTTATATAAACCTATGCCACGCCCTTCTTGTCTAAGATATAAAATTACCCCGCCTTTCTCTTTCATAATGCTGATCGATTCATCTAACTGTTCACCGCAATCACAACGAGAAGAATGGAAAAGATCGCCAGTTAAACATTCAGAATGAACTCTCACTAAAGGAGATTTTTGCTCTTTGTCTGCACTATTAAATACTATGGCAATATGTTCTTCATTATCAACAAGACCAGTAAAGCTGATAAATTCTGCTGGAACATCATCTTTTATACTTAATTTTACCCGTGCTCTGATAGCGGGTATGTTCACATTCAATGTCATACTTTCAACCTAGATTAAATCAATTAAGTTCGCTGCCGTATAAAGCAATAACGAAACTAAAATAAGTTTTATCCCATATTTTACTTTTTCATTGTTTAACTGAGTTCTAACAAGAGAACCGAACATTGACCAAGTTGATATAGCAACAAAAGTCGTACTGCAAAATACTATTGCGGATAAAACTAAATACAATGGATACATTGACAATGAGGTTAAAAATGCTGAATACAAGGTCAAACCGTAAATAATTGCTTTAGGGTTTATTAATCGAAGCATGAACTCTTTGGCAAAAGCTTGATTAAATTGACTATCTTTCAACCTGAATGACTCCAATAATAAATGAGTAGAAACCCAAAAAAGATGACTTATTTACTTGGCTGATGTAGCAAAGCAATAGGTATAAACAATCAAAGCAACACTATTCCCTAAGCATAACCACGATAAAATATCGAGCCAGCCATGACCAATAAGCGCAGCAATAAGACCAATTACAGCGGTGGTATCCCTGTAATCAATTGCACTTATCCCCTTTTATTAATCTCAGGTGCATTCTTAAATGAGTGACTTTCCCCTTGCACTAGATCTATCAAAAATGTTGACCCTTCTATCTTAATTTCGCCAAACTCCTTCACCTTATTTCTTTGAAAGGAAGTTCTAAATCGACTGGTTACTGACGTTATCTGCGAAGTGATATTCCAGCCGCAATAAAGTGAATAATGAATAAAGCGCCTCCTATAAAGTACGTTCCATGGATGGATTTCCTCACAGCTTAATTTCTATTTGGGTCACTCCCCCCCCAAACAGTTGATTTATTAAACGCATCATTAATGACATAAAAACACATAAACCAATGTTTTATAGGTGATTTTCAATATATTAATTTTATTAAATATATTGGCACCAACTTTGCGATATAGCTTACGAACGATGTGTTTTAGCTATAACAACATATTTATTAAAAACAGAAAATCAACGTTCACAACATAAATTAAAAACATTAGGGGAAAAACAATGAGTAATAAAACTACAACGAACTTATTAAAGAAAGTATGCACAGCGACACTTTTGATTGGCGCAACAAGTGCTGCATACGCCGATGAAGGGGATTTAAAAACGTCTTTTTATGGTTCTTTGAGACTAGGTGCTGACTATGTTGATGCCGGTACTGATGATGATGCGGCAAATGGTCGAGATTTTCTTAGTCGAATGGGGGCAAAAGCCTCTGTAGATTTAGGAAACGGTTTAACCGGTTTAGGCCTTGTTGAATATGGCATGAGGGGTGACGATGGCGTTAATTTCTCTCAAAATAACAAGCCTGGTTTACGTCAAATAGTCGTTGGGGTAAAAGGTGACTTTGGTAAGGTGACTTATGGCTCACAAACCCTTATTTGGCATAAATTTGTGCGTGGTGCTTATTTTTCAGATGGCCTAGATTCTCTGCGCCAAGGTGCTATTCGTGATGACGATATGCTGCAGTGGGAAAAGAAAGCAGGCAACTGGAAGTTTGGTGCGGCGTTACAGACAGAAAAACAAGATGGTGATTCATTTGATCAATACCAAGCTGGTATTGAATACAAAGCTGGGCCAGTGAAATTACAAGCAGCACTAGCTGCAGATAAACGTGGTGAAAATACCGGTAACCTCTACGGTGTTCGTGGTTGGTACAACGTTTCTGACAGTATAACGCTTTCTGCCTTTTACCATTTAGCAGAAGAAGATTTTGACCTGTACGGCGGTAACTCTTCAGGTAACGTCAGATTAAAATCGACCCTAAGTGGCAACGATGTTGGCGGCGTCACCTCGTGTAAAAATGAAGAGCGTTCAACTGCAGGTTTATATGGTAAGTGGAAAGCAGATAAGAACCAAGTTCACCTACGTTATGCAATAAACAGCTGTGATGTAAAAGGCGATGTTGCTTCAATCAAGGTGGAATATATCCGTTATTTATCGAAGAAATTTAGACTTTGGGCATCAGTAGAACAACTTGATAGTGACACCAGTCGTTTACCATCAACGGGTGAAGACATGTCTGAAATCCAGCTAGGTGTACGTTTCGACTTTTAATTTGAATATAAATCATAAGAAAAATATAAATTAATTAAGGATAAATCATGTCATTAACTAAAAATATGCTTGGGGTTACTACCGCCCTATTATGTGCTTTCTCGCTAAATGTCAGTGCAGAACAAATTGAAATTAAATTTTCTCATGTAGTTGCTGAAAACACACCAAAAGGCCAAATGGCGCTCAAATTCAAAGCCTTGGTCGAAGAAAGACTAGCCGGACAAGTAGTGGTAAAAGTATTCCCAAATTCACAATTATTTGGCGATAACAAAGTACTTGAAGCAATGCAATTAGGCGATGTTCAATTAGCTGCTCCGTCATTATCAAAGTTTAAAAAGTACACTAAAAAACTACAAGTATTTGATTTACCCTTTCTATTTAACGACATGGCCGCTGTAGAGCGTTTTCAACAAGGTCCACATGGGCAAAAACTACTTAATTCCATTAAACGTAAAGGCTTGCAAGGTCTTGGCTATTTACATAATGGCATGAAACAGCTCTCTTCTAGTTCTGAAATGGCAACACCTGCAGATTTAAAAGGCAAAAAATTTCGTATCATGTCATCAGATGTTTTAGCAGCTCAATTTCATGCCGTTGATGCAGTTCCTGTAAAGAAACCTTTTTCTGAAGTTTTTACCCTATTACAAACGAAAGCAATAGATGGTCAAGAGAATACTTGGTCAAACATTTATTCAAAAAAATTCTTTGAAGTACAAGAGCATATTACTGAAAGTAATCATGGCGTATTAGACTATCTAGTTGTTACCTCAAGAGATTTTTGGTACTCCATGCCAAAGGATATTCGTAAAGATGTTAAAACAGCATTAGATGAAGCTATTGCTTACGGTAATGAGATTGCCTCTCAAAAATCTGAAGTAGACAAACAGCGTATTGTGGACTCAAGACGTGCAACGATTAAAGAGCTTACAAACGAAGAGCGTCAGCAATGGGTTGAAGCGATGAAGCCCGTTTGGAAACGATTTGAAGAACAAATAGGCAAAAAAGTAATTGATGCAGCAATAGCGGCAAACTAATTACCTTTCTCATTGGTACAGAGGCTATTACTCAATGATAGCTTCTGTATGTTTTGCCAGTTTCGGCATCTAATGCCACTTAGCAATATTATAGGTAGTTCTATTATGTTTTCAAAAAAATCTGACGCGCTAGAAGAGGGGTTCATCTGTCTTTTGCTGGTGTGTATGACGCTGCTAGTTTTTGCAGAAGTTATTGCGAGATTTGTTTTTAATGTCGGTTTTATGTGGATGGAAGAGCTCACTCTTACTTGTGGGGCTTGGTTTGTTTTATTTGGTATGTCTTACGGAGTGAAAGTAGGTGCTCATATTGGAGTTGATGCCTTTGTAAAAATGTTGCCGCCAAAAGTAAAAAAGATCACTTCGATTGCTGCAGTATTAATCTGCCTATGTTATTGCATGATGTTCTTTTATGGCAGCATGGTTTATTTAGCAAAAATGTATGACGTTGGTCTTGTTATGGAGGACATTCATATACCTGCTTTTATAGTTAATTCAATGGATATTGATGCTGCTTGGGACATATTCAGAATAGATATTGAAGACCCACTTATGCCAATTTGGATTATGCAGTCAATTCTATTGTTTGGTTTTGGCCTTCTTTTTTATCGTTTTTTACAATTATTGATAAAAATTATTCAAGGTAAAGCGGACGGTTTTAAATTTGCTGACGAAGCAGAAGAAAGCATGCACCTTATCCAAGAAGACTCCACTTCAGAAGAAAATAGCACTAAGGAGGAGAAATAATGACTATCGCAGCCCTATTTTTATCACTGTTACTTTGTATTTTGATCGGTATGCCAATAGCCGTTGCTCTTGGATTTTCTAGCATGGTGACCATCTTACTTTTTTCTAATGATTCAATTGCTTCTATTGCTTTAAAAATGTATGAAGCAACTTCTGAACATTACACTTTATTGGCTATCCCCTTCTTTATTTTGTCATCCGCCTTTTTATCTACAGGTGGTGTGGCTAAAAGAATTATTGATTTTGCCGTAGACAGTGTAGGTCATATTCGTGGTGGTCTAGCCATGGCTTCAGTTTTGGCTTGTATGTTATTTGCTGCCGTATCTGGGTCTTCTCCAGCAACCGTTGCAGCAATAGGCTCTATTTGTATAGTCGGGATGGTACGTTCTGGTTATCCCGAAAGTTTTGCTGCTGGCGTAATTACTAATGCGGGCACCTTAGGGATACTCATTCCCCCTTCTATTGTCATGTTAGTTTATTCTGCCGCGACTGAAGTCTCTGCATCACGTATGTTTATGGCGGGTCTGATCCCAGGTATTATGATGGGTTCGATTCTAATGATCGCTATCTATATTATTGCGCGTTATAAGAACCTTCCATCAATACCTTTTCCCGGCGTAAAACAATTAGTACGCTCTGGCTTTATCGCGACGGGAGGATTAGCACTCATCTTTATTATTTTAGGCGCTATCTATGGTGGAATTGCCAGCCCAACCGAGGCTGCTGCAGTCGCTGCAATATATGCTTACTTTATTGCTGTATTTGGTTATCGCGATATTGGTCCGCTAAAAAATATTAAATGGAGAGATGATAAAGAGCCTCTGGTTAAAGCGCTCGCTAGAAATGTCGTATTAATGGGGTTAGCACTGCCCAAAAGTACGACAGATAAAGAAGTAAGGCGTGTAGTACTCGATGGTGCCAAAGTTAGCATTATGCTGTTATTTATTATTGCTAATGCGATGCTATTTGCTCATGTTTTAACAACTGAACGTATCCCACACATTATTGCGGAAACAATTATTGGCTGGGGGTTAGAACCCTGGTCATTTTTGATTATTGTCAACATACTGCTATTGTTAGCAGGCAATTTTATGGAACCTTCGGCCATCATATTAATTATGGCTCCCATATTATTTCCAATTGCGACTCAGTTAGGAATTGACCCTATTCACTTGGGTATCATCATGGTGGTAAATATGGAAATAGGTATGTTAACGCCTCCTGTAGGCCTTAATTTATTTGTTACCGCCGGTATAACGGGTAGAAGCATGGGATGGGTAATTAAAGCCTGCTTACCATGGTTAAGTTTATTATTATTATTCTTAATGTTAATCACCTATGTACCGCAAATATCTTTGGCATTCCCAGAGTATATTGACAAGCTCAATGGCTACTAGTTAAACAGCATTTTATTAGAGGCTTATCAATTAAGCCTCTAATATATTAGCCTCTAGCTTTATTTATCACCTTCGCGATAGTTAAACATTGATTGTCGAATAACGTCTTAACACTTACTTAGTCAATCGACTCCCTCCTTAAAGCTTCATTCACTGCATTGCCAATATTCCAGCGAAATTAAACATCCCATTGTTAGAAAATGCTTTTAACTATCATCATTCATTAGAACCCGCTTTTGATAAGAGAATGAATATGCTCTAGCGCGTAAAGAAACGAAACATCTCTCCCACAATAAAGGGTGATATTCATCATAACGATAGTAAAGTATGGGTAGAATCCCACTCATATTGAACGGCTTTACTTACAATAATTAAAGTTAACTTATTGTAATTTAAATATAAAATAAAATTACTACTTATTGGTCTAAACCTTGCTCTCCCTATATCAACTAAAACGATAATAAAAACATATGGCAGAGTAAATCATGAGCAACATATCTAAGCACAATAATACCTCCCCCCTTTATATTCCTTATTCAGGCCCAAGTTTGCTAGAAACACCGTTATTAAATAAAGGCAGTGCTTTTAGTTTATCTGAGCGAGAGCAATTTAATTTAACAGGGTTAGTACCACCTAGATATGAATCAATTGACGAACAAGTTGCTCGGGCCTATCAACAATACTCAAGCTTTAACGACGACCTTAATAAGCACATTTACCTACGCGCCATTCACGACAATAATGAAACATTGTTCTTTAAACTCGTGCAAAGTTACTTAACTGAAATGATGCCCATTATTTACACGCCAACAGTTGGCGATGCCTGTGAGAAATTTTCTGACATCTACCGTAGTTCTAGAGGCCTATTTATTTGTTATGAGCAACGAAATAATATCGATGACATATTAAGGAATGCGACTAAAAATAAAGTTAAAGTCATTGTCGTTACGGATGGTGAACGTATTTTAGGATTGGGTGATCAAGGTATTGGTGGCATGGGTATCCCCATTGGTAAATTATCTTTGTACACTTCATGCGGTGGTATTAGTCCTGCTTATACGCTTCCTATAATGCTCGATGTTGGTACCAACAACGAAAAGCTACTCAAGGATCCTATGTATATGGGTGCTCGTCATAAGCGTATTGAGCAAAAGCAATATGATGAGTTTATCGATCTCTTCGTTCAAGCCGTTAAGCGTCGTTGGCCACAAGCGTTATTACAATTTGAAGATTTTGCTCAAAATAATGCCACGCCATTATTAACGCGTTATCGTAATGAGCTTTGCTGTTTTAATGATGATATTCAAGGCACGGCTTGTGTAACTGCTGGAACATTACTAGCCGCATGCAGGAGTAAAAAAGAAAAGTTGTCAGAACAGAAGGTTGTATTTGTCGGTGCTGGCTCTGCTGGTTGTGGAATTGCAGAGCAAATTATTGCCTGTATGGTCAGCGAGGGAATTTCAGAGAAACAAGCGCGAAGTCAAGTTTTTATGGTTGATAGACTAGGGCTACTAATGGAAAGCATGCCTAGACTGAGAGATTTTCAACAAAAATTGGCACAGCCTGAATGTCTGCTAACTTCTTGGTCTTTTACTGGTGAATATCCCTGTCTGCTTGAAGTCATTCAACAATTGAAACCGTCAATCCTTATCGGTGTATCTGGGCAGGCAGGACTATTCAATGAACAAGTCATTAAAACAATGAAAAGTACTTGTGACCTACCAATAATATTGCCACTGAGTAACCCCATTAAACAGATCGAAGCATTACCTGAGCAAATAATAACATGGACCCAAGGAAAGGCTATTGTGGCTACCGGCAGCCCCTTTACTCCTGTTGAATATCAAGGAAAAAGCTATGAAATTGCCCAGTGTAACAATAGCTATATTTTTCCTGGTCTAGGACTTGCTGTTGTTGCTGCCAATATAAATCGTATAAGTGATGAAATGTTGATGGCAGCAAGTGAAATATTGGCTCAGGAGTCACCATTAGCAAATACTGGCGAAGGAAAATTACTTCCACCATTGGAGTCGATCGCAGAATTGAGTAAAAAAATAGCTTTCTCTGTCGCTAAAGTTGCGATTAAACAAAAATTTGCTTTAGAGGTAAGCGACACAGTTTTACTTACTCAAATTGAACATAACTTTTGGCAACCGAGCTATCGTCAATATAAGCGAGTAAGCTTTTAGGAGTTCGTAATCAATTTAGCTGGATTTGGTTGAAATAAAAGATGATTAAGTAATAACTTCAATAGTTCGCTTCATAGGGACTAAGTTGACTAACTTAATGCTTGCTCTAACACGAGTTCCCGCTTTAACAGGGCAAGGGTTATTTCCCCTTTCACCAAATTGGTTAGTTTTGTCATTAATGATAATGCTAAAAGCGGTGAGCTATTGTCGCTTTAACAAAAGAAATCTTTTGTATTGGCAATAGTGGCGCAATTATTTCAATGTTTGCTATTCTAATGTGGCATAAAATAAGCAGTCATTCGTGGCAATATCTACTTGTTTTGTTGCCATAAAAATTTGTAATCGTTGTTTGGTGTATATCCCGCCTTCTTTTAAATAGAACATGGCTGATAGTTGGTTATTACCTTGTTCATCTTTAACAATTAATGATAATTGATTCTCTTGTGCGTACCAGCCAATGAGTTGATCCGCTGGCGTTATTTGATTATTTAATTGCTCTGTATCGCTGAGTAAGGTGATATCTGCTGTCATTAATGGGTAATCACCAAAACCGAGTACAAAGCCTTTTTGCAATTCTATACGACACGGATGACGGTGAATATCTACTTTGTCTGCATGATGATCAAAGATACTCTTGCTGTTAGTGAATTTTTCTAAACCCTTAATAGCAACTTGATGTGACTGTGTTTGACCAGCTCCACCACATTCAATGGTGACTATAGGTGCTGAAAAATTTTGCTCCATAATAGCGCCCACATGCAAACCGGTTAAAATGACTTTATTGGAAAAGAGTGAGATTAAATCAAGTACTTTATCACTAGCATAAGTTGATACGCCAAAGGCAGGGCTGATGCCCGAGGTATTATGCAAGTCTACTATTGCCTCAGGATTAACGTCAGTCACCGCCTTTATGATTTGTGCAGCTCTACGGCTAATCGCCTCATCTTTTTTAGAGGGAGTATTATCAAGCGTGAAAAATCTATTTAAATCTTGTGCTACCACCAAATAACGATGAGAAAATTCGGGTGGTAAGGCGGCCGATTCTGGGTTGCATAAAATAAACCGAATGTTTACCTCAGGAATTACTTTTTCTATTAACCAGTGGTGTAAAGCAATAAAGCCAGAAGGTTCATTGCCATGAATCAGTGTCGTAATTACTCGGGTTCGACTAGTATCTTTACCTTGAACATCAAAAACAGTTAACCCCTTAAGTGTTCGTAAAAAGTCTAATGGGATGGGGGCAACATTTAAGGTAAAGGCATCTTGAAAATACGTTACCTTTTTGATGAAAGAAGGCATTACCAACACCTATCCCATTCACTAATGGGATGACCCGCTAACTGGTTTTGATAGTAAATTTCTAACATTGCTGCACATGCCTGATCATTGCTTAAAGATTTGCGTAAATGTCTTAACGTGTTTTTAGCCCAACTGCCACCAGTAACGCCAGTAGATAAACGTCGTTGTATTATTTGTAGGTATTTATCGCGCTCTTCTCGTTCAACACCTAATGAACTTAAGCCATCGTTTGCGACTAATAACATGTCATCAATAACCTTCTTTATTGGTACTTCAACAGGTTTATTTTGATAGTTTTGTGGCCATAAAATAGTTGCCTCTAGGCCATTTTTTGCTGCGCGATAAAAGTTATACTTGGCAAACTGAAAAGGGATTCGAGATAAGTATTGTTCTATTTTTGGGGCTAAGCCTGCGGCCATACCAATGGTAAAAGCAGCATTCGCCGTCATATCTAAAGCAGTAGGACCTGCTGGCAATGCTCTAAATTCTATTCGCAAATGACCATTACCTATTGCTGAATATATCGGTCGATTCCAAGGCCAAGTTGTGCCCATATGAAAGTTAAGTTCAGCCAGCTCAGGGAGATTTGAGTCCATTTTTTCGTTAAAGCTTTCGGGCATAATGGATTGATATAAATTTACCGTTTCTGAAAATAATTCCCAAGCACCTTTTCTTACCCAGCCATGGCCAAAAGTGACTCTAGCCGGCTCTCGCCAGTGATTATGATCAGGAATTCGGTTATCAATAGATTGTTTGAATAAAGCTACACGGGTTTCATCCCAGGCACAATTTCCTAAAAACACACCTGAATTAGCAGCAATAGCTAATGACATCGGCAAGGTCAATTGTGCAGCATTAAAGGTGTCTGAAAAATTATCTTTTTTTGTCATTAAATGTACTTGAAAAGAGGTGTTTGCACCCTCGGCACAAACTTCTGAGCTACAAAAGTCTATTGGTTCATCACCATCAATTTTTATATGAAAAGGCTGTCCGCGAAGTTTGCTCAACTCTCTAGAGAGTAGCTTGTATCGACCTAAATCGGTCATATACTGCTTAGACAAATGATGTTCTTTAAGTGTGGGTAATATGCCAATAGCGACAGGTCTAGCGCCTAAAGATTTTGCCACTGTATTGAGATGAAGAAATTTAGTTAAAATTTCCTGAGTTAGCTGACTAAAAGGTTTGCCAGCAGCTTTTACGGGTAACAGGTTCAACTCAATATTATATTTATTCAATTCTGACTGAAATTGCTCATCATTAAGCTTTTCCAAAAGCTCAAGGTTTATTGGACTAATTTGATGTTGGTTATCTATCAAATAAATTTCTAATTCGGCGCCAATAAATATTTCACCAAGACCAAAATTTGGTTGGTCTATTACTTGTTTCAAGGTATCAAGTTGATCATGGATCTTTTGATTAAATTTAACATAATCATCTGCACAGTAATCTTTCTCTAAAATATCGCGTCCCATATAGCTTCTCGCTTTGCTGTTTTTATTTGCTATTTTTATATTACTTAACAACACATTAATTATAGCTATTATTGGTCAGAAGCAAATTTCATCTTCTACCAACAAAAGGTTAATGGCATGAGTTATTTAACAATAAGCAAGTAAGCATAAAGTTACAAAAGGACTTCACTGATCTAATGTTGCATAGAACAAATAATAGCAATGAGTTCTGTTCTTGTGATGGAGAAAAATTACGTCAATTTAAGGAGAAACGACTGTAATTGACTAAAAAAGCAAGAGCTTCGAGCGTAATTATTTGAGGAGTAGTGTTTAGCTTTACTTAATTTTCAGCATAGGAAATGTTCTTGGATCTTAGGCTGTTAGCAATATTATTCAGACAGTTTTGCAAATAGGATTATTTATAGATAGTACTATCACTATCTATAAATACCAAGAATATCTGTTAGGTTAATGCCAAGAGTAAGTATTATCTGTTAATGGACTCGATTAAACACTTTAATCGTTTTATTCAAAAAAGATGTACTAAAAATATAAACGTAAGACGGTTTCAGCCACACAAGCTAGCCGCTTACTGTTTTCAACTTCAATACTGACTTCATTAACCACTTCAATACTGCGCTTCATAGGGACTAAGTTGACCAATTTAATACTGGCTCTAACACGCGTACCCGCTTTTACTGGATACGGGAAGCGCACTTGATTCAAACCAAAATTAATCACCATTTTGGCTTCTGGATACGGGTTATTCTCTAAATCAACGGAATTAGTCAATTTTGGAATGAGTGACAAGGTTAAAAAGCCATGTGCGATAGTCGCTTTAAAAGGCGACTCTTTTGCTGCACGTACAGGATCGGTATGAATCCACTGATTGTCCCCCGTGACTTCTGCAAATTGATCAATACAGTCTTGTTCTACACAGTGCCAATCCCCTAAGAAAGTCACGGTATCAATTTTTTCAAGAAGATTATTGTAGGTTTTTTCTGCCTCAGGTATTTGTATCAACACCTCATCGGTTTTACTTTCTTCGGTATCAACAGGGCTAAATTGAGAGAACCAAGGGTTATTTAGTGTATTTCTAAAAGGCATTGTGATTTTATTATTAAATAAATCGGATAAGTTTTTAAACTTAGGCTCTAATTTAGCAATAAATTGATCATTTTGGTGCTGTAAATTTCTTCTTTTTTTTCTAATGAACTCTATAACTTTCATATAGTAGCCTTCTCAATACCTTAGGGTCTGTTAATCTTTCTAGAGTAAGTTTTGTTCGAGCTAAAAGCAATTTAATCGCAGCGAGTAATGTATAACCTAGTCATTATGAGCAATTATTACTCAACGAATACTAAAGCGCTTTTAGCCGAGTCCCTGTGCAGCGTTTGTTGGTCATTTTACGGCGTTATCACCTTTTTATGAAGAACAACCACATGATAAAGACTCTGTTTTGCATCAAGGTCCAACAAATTTCTGTAAAAGCAATCTCGAAAGTTCTACGACACCTTCTCATTACTCTTAACTGACTTTTTCTTCATAATACTCCTCATTAAGTTAATCCTCTACTGTAGAGGATTAACTTATACCAATTAAATAGGTTTACTCATAAAAATGAAATAAAAGCATAATAGCCACAGATTATATACCCGTTCCACTTGGAGATGCTCCAAGCATAAAATAAGTACCTACATCCATGTAGTCAAAGCATTATTTGATATGATATTGGTAAAACTTTTTTGTGTAAGAAGATATGTTTCATATCTATAGCACGCTTCTAATCACTCACAGTGTAATGAATCTATTGGTTTGGCTGTTGCTGCTCGATAAGCGATAACCATTACTGTTATGTAAGCAATCACTAGACTAAAAACAGCACTTAACATAAAGGCGCTATAAGGCATATTTATGCGGTAAATAAAGTTATCCAACCAATCTCGCATCAAAAAATACGCTAAAGGGAGTGCAATCACATTTGCAATAATCACTAAACTTGAAAATTGATTTACCAACATAAAACATAACTGCCCCGTACTCGCACCTAATATTTTACGTATAGCAATTTCTTTCACTCTGCGCTGTGTATTAAATGCTGCTAAGCCAAATAAACCAATAGCCGTAACCACAATAGCTAACAGAGTAAAAACATTTAACAGATCTGTTTGCTGGTTTTCATTACGATAGCTTGAATCAAATAAATCTGTGACCCAATCATATTTAAAGGCTAGATCCGGTGCTAATCCTAACCATATTTGCTCAACTTCTTTTAAACTTTGCAAACTCGCACCTGCGTTAAAGCGAATTGACGTCCAACGTAGTGATAAATCTTTTGGTTGCGCCGATAATACGTAGGTCATTGGTGCTACATTATTTTTCACATTAACATAGTGGCTGTCTTCAACCACACCAATAATTTGGTGGTTGTGCAAACCGTCTTGACCACCGCCTAAGGTAAGTAATTGACCAACAGCTTCTTCAGGACTCCAACCTAGCGTAGCCGCTAATGTTTGGTTAATAACCAACTTACCTGTTGATGACTGCCAGTTATCCTTATTTTCTTTATACGCATCATTACTATAGGCCTTAGAAAATACACGACCACTTAACAGTTTAATGCCATAGGTTTTGAAAAAACCCAAACTTACCGGGTTATTACCTACCCAAATTTCATTGGTAATATCGTCTAGTCGTCTTACTGTGTTCGAGGTTCTGGTTGCCTTGGTAGGCACAGTATGAGACATAGTGACTGAAGTAACGTCTGGATGACGCAGTGTTTGGCTTTTAAACGCGTTATAAGTGTTATCACCCCGCGACACAACAATAACACCTTCACGGTCAAACCCTTGTTCCATGTTCTTTATGTATTGCATTTGCCAGTTCACCACTAAGCTGGCAACCAGTAAAAAAGCCGCAATAGTAAACTGTAAAATAATAAGTGACTGCCTTAAAAGCACACCTGAGTTAGATGTACTCATTAAACCTTTCAGTACATGGACTGGTGATAGGTTACTTAAATAGAACGCTGGGTAACTGCCTGCTAATACCCCCACTATTAATGTCAAAGCAAGTAGCTGTAATGATTGTGCAATCGAAACATTAAATATCATTTCCGCCTGCATTAATTGGTTAAATGCAGGCAGACAAAAATAAACCAAAACTAGCGCCAACAAACTAGCAAGAGCAGATAACATAATAGCCTCAGATAAGTATTGACTGATCAATTGTGCTTTACTGGCGCCTAGGGCTTTACGCACACCAACATCCTTACCTCTACGCATCGCCGCAGCCGTAGATAAATTAGTGAAGTTGACACAAGCCAATAACAATATCATTAAGGAGATAATACTAAATACCGTAACCATCACGGCACTACTGGGTGGTGTTAAACTACTGGTAGTGGTGTTATCAAGATAGATATCGAGTAGCGGCTGAATAATAATACGATTTGTTTTAAATGATGACAGCCCTTTAGCACGACTATCGTAATAATCACTGACGGTTTCAGTGAGTGCCTTGATAACCGATGGTTGGCGAATCTTGGCGTAGGTTCTAGTGGCATTAAAGTTCCATGCATCAATCCACTCTGGTCGAGAAATTTGTCCATAGAAGTTCACCATGGGTAATATCATAGTTAAAGGCATAGTGGTGGGTGTTGTTGGTTTTTTCACAACGCCCGTTATTTGATGTTCTTTACCATTAATCGTTAAGCGTTTACCGATAACGCCTACTGTGGTGGAGAAATATTTAATCGCTAAGTGTTGATGCAGTATTAAACTATCTGGTGCGTCTAATGCGGTATTCATATCCCCTTCAATTAGGTCAAAATCAAAAAATTCTAAGTAGTTGGCATCAACGTAAAGTGCACGCTCAGAATAAACCCCTTGCAAATGTTTCACTGATACACTTGACGGTGAAATACGGGTTGCATCCTCTATTTCATTAAAATTTTGCCTTAGCTCTGTCGCAAGTCTCAATGGTGTTTGTGCTTGTGGTTTATTCTCACCACGAATTAAATTAATTCGATAAATATCTGTCGCATCAGTAAAGCCAGTGTTGTAGCTTTTTTGATGTTCAACGTAAAATTGAATTAATATAAAACTGGCAATGCCAATAATTAGCCCTGTGAGCTGAATAAGGCTGGTTAGTTTGTCTCGACAGAAGTTTCTCCAAGCAACAATAAATAATAACTTAACCACAAGTCACCTCCGCTGATATTTGCTTTGTTTTTGCAAGTTCTGTTGAGCCAACGTCATTGATAATGTGGCTTGTGTTGTCATTAGCCTTTTCTTTGACTAGTTGATCATTAACCACTTTGCCATCAAGTAACTCAATAACCCGCGTGCCATAAATAATATGCTCAGGTGCATGGGTAACCATCACTATGGTTGCTCCCTCTTGATTAAGTTGCTGCAATAGCGCCATCACTTGAGTTGAGTTTTTTGAGTCTAGATTACCCGTAGGCTCATCCGCTAGTATTAAGTCAGGGTTGGTCACAATGGCTCTTGCGATAGCAACACGTTGCTGCTGACCACCTGATAATTTTGCCGGTAAATGCTTGCGACGATGACTAATATCGACACGCTTTAACACGGCATCAACCAACCGCTTTCGTTCTGCTTTGGCGACATTGTGATAATAAAGTGGTAATTCAATATTTTGTTCAACGGTTAATTCATCTATTAAATTAAAGTTTTGAAAGATAAAACCTATGTGCTGCTTTCTTAAGCTAGCTCGCTGTTGCTCGCTATATTTATCAACGGGGTTTTCTAAAAAACTAAACTCTCCCGTATCTATACTATCGAGCATGCCTAATACATTGAGTAAGGTCGACTTGCCGCAACCTGACGGTCCTAAAATTGATAAAAATTCACCTTCATTTATAGTTAAATTCATTTCATCAATCGCTACTGTTTCTACTTCATCGCCAATAAATGAGCGGCTTATCTGGTTAAATTTGATCATCTTAATTCCTTATTTTTCTTTTAAAGAGTGTTAGTTTTCTGAGCTATATATTGAGCTACGTATTGAACTATTTATTCTTAATTGCTCTCTGATAGGCTTAATATTTCAGCGTCAGCAAAGCTGGCATAAGAGGAAGTAATGACGCGTTCACCTTGAGTTAAGCCCGAAAGCACTTCAATGCTCTGTGGGTTTTTTCTACCTAAACGAATGTTTCGTTTACTGGCTTGCACACCATTTTCGTCAACAACAAACACCCAACTACCTGCAGTGTTTTGCATAAAACCACCATTAGCGATTTGTAATTTCGACTCAGTTGAAGACAAGTTGAATTTAAGTTGCACGCTTTGTCCTAAACGTAATTGCTTGGCTATGGCTTTATCTGAGATACTAAAATCAACCTTGAAGGTGCCGTTGTCGATGCCCGGATATACTTTAGCGACGTTTATTTGAAAGCGTTGTTGATTAAGTTCAAAACTGGCTATTTGTCCTTTTGCCACACGGCTGACATAAAACTCATCCACCTGTGCGGTGACTTTATATTGCTCGATCAAATCCACTTGACCTAAACGCTGACCATTGCTTTTAGACTCACCAACTTGTGCATCAAGGAAGGTTAACTGCCCAGTACTCGGGGCGCGGATAATCAACTTGTCTAAGCTGCCACGAGAAATGGCTAAGTTTGACTCTAAGGTTTTTATACTCCGCATAAGCTGCTCAAGTTGTTGGCTTTGTAATAGCGCCTCTTTCTCTTGGCTTTGCTTGACGGTTTCACGGTATTTAAGTTGAAAATCTAATTCGTCTTTCACCATTTCAAAGGCTTGCTCTGAAATAAGGTTTTTCGCAATCAGTGCTTGGTTGCGAGTGAATTGTTTTTGCAGGCGTAATACTTCGAAATCAAGTTCAATAACATCACGCTTTAATGACAGTTGGTTTTGCTCTAGTGCTAAGCGAGTATTGCGCATATTGTTAATTTGCTCTGATACTTCAGCTTCACGGGCTAAAACATTTAATTGCAAGTTAGTATTGCTAAGCTTTAAGATAGCTTGTCCCTTTTCGACTAAAGCCCCCTCTTGAATAAATACCTCTTCAACACGGCCGCCATCAATAGCATCAATAAAAATTGTTTTTTCCGGCTCAACAACACCACGCAAGGGTAAATATTCGGCAAACTCCGCTTGCTTAATAGTGCTAATAACTAAGTTGCTAGTAGTAACATTATAATTATTCCCTGTGTGACTTAAGGAGGCATTGCTTTGGGAGAAAGTAAAAGCAGCTATGAATACGCAAGTGCTAAGGCCGGCAAACAGATACTTAGCTTGATATTTTTTCTTAGTCTTTTTTACTAGTGGCTTGTCCATAGTTATTCCTGCTCGTTGAGTTGATAAGCAGTGTTAACCAGAATAATGGGGAAATAAGGAATAAAGTAGGATTAAAGCGTGATTAATGCTGAAAAAGTTGTGACCACCATGATGGTCACAACTTTTATTTAAATTTAAATCGAGTAAAAACAATAAGTTAAACTAATTAATTTAAAATAGTTAATTTATTTAATTCATGATTAAAAACGACTTGTTTGCATAATATCAGCAACTGAACGCTTCATTTTTGTGTAAATCATGCCCTTTTTATTGACGGAAAAATCATTAGCCGCAGGTGGATTTTGCCAGATTTTGCTAGTTTTATTAGTAAAAGAGTAGTGACTATATTGTTTATTTTCAGTATTTGATTGGCACACTAAACCATCATGTGTTGCTTTTAAATTGAGTTTTCTATTGATAATACTTGGTTGACAGATTAAGTCAGTTGCTTGTGGCTCTGCTGATATGTCAGAGAATTTCATCACATGCGAACTATCATCAGCAATAAAATAAAAATGATTGTCGACTGATGAATAAAGCCCGCCTTGATAGCCTACTGGCATAGAGGACAGTTTCTGTTCGCTAATGTTATAAGCCATTAACGTCCAGTCGGCATTTTTAATGGTAGAAAGCAGCAAGTTATTTTCATCTTGCCAACTCACAGCCACAATCGCGATATTATCAAGTGGCAGCTTTTTCATCGATATTGCGTCAATATTTGCTACATAGATTTGATTATCAGCTAACACCAATAATTGACTATCATTAGGTGAAAAAGCTAAGTCGTATAACTTCACGGGGTTATTGAAATGACTTAACTGTTTAGCATTTTCTGTGCTGTTATCTTGGTCACTTTTTATGGCGCTAAGATAAACCTCTGCTGAAGTAGAACGTTTAGAAACAAAGGCATATTGATTAGTATTATTGGCCAAAGCTGGCAGATAATCCATCACCGTTGAATTATCTAACTCAATCTCAACTTGGTCTTTTGTTTTAGCCATAGTGGTAAAAAAAATATCTTTATTAAGTAAATAAGAAACAAAACTAAAGTCTTTGCCATTATTTATTCTAGAGAGGTGTTTTACCCTTGAGGTATTGCTAGCCACTACCGCTAACTTGTTACCTGTTAAGCTACTTTGCCATAGTTCATAGGCTGGATGGGGTGATGGATGAATAATAGTTTCATTGTCATGATGCCAAAGTGCGGAGCGCATTAAATAATCTAACTGCGCCGTTTGCTTAAGAGTTGAGCTTTCTATTTCTAAGGTGTAAATACGGGTTGTTGGCGAAAACTCACTGTTGATCATCAGCAATCTTTCGCCATCGGGCGAGATATCAAAACTGTAATTGCCTAAACCATTGGTGATGGGTTGATTAACAATATCTTTTTCATTGTTAGCTAAGTTTACCCTAAAAACTTGATAGCCATGACTTACCGATTGTCTGTCGTTAAAATACAGGTATTGACCATCTGGCGAAAAAACAAAGTGCGGACTCGCTTGAGCGCCACATTCAGTTATGTCTTGCCAAGTGTCTTTATTTTTAATATCAGAAAGCTCTGCCCAAAAGATCATACAGACACTATTGTGTTGATATAAAAAAGCTAATTTATCTTGTGTTGGCGACCAAACAGGTTTGCTTAATGCGCCTCTTTCATGAGTGATAGACTGCTTTACATGACTGCTAAGATTTTCAATATTGATGTATGACGGCTTACCAGAAACATCTTTTCGATAAGCTAAATGAGTTAACTCAGGTGATACTGCTGGATATTGCTCAACACCTACTTCACGGGTTAGTGGTTTTATTTGCTTGGTTTGTAATACAGTGTTGGTTTTTATTGATAGCGCATAAGTAATGACAATGAGCATAATGACGCCAACTGCTATCAATACAGTATTTTTTGATGATCTACTTTGATTAAAGACTAATGGCTGAGCAGTTAACGTACTTTGCTGATTTGTTTCAACACCTGCTGCTTGTTCCTCATCGCCATTTAAATCATCTATTTGGTTAGTAGAAACTAAGCTTTCAGCTTGATTGCTCACAGTGTCCGAAGCTACAAAGTTCGCCACCATACGATACCCTTTGCGCGGTACAGTAATAATATATTGCGGATTTTTTGGATCATCTGCTAACGCTTTTCTCACTTTGACTAAAGTACGACTTATCGCATTTTCGGTCACTAAGGTGCCCGTCCATACTTGCTCCATTAGTTCATCTTTGCTGATCACTCTTTGGCTATTTTGACAAAGAAATACCAATAGATCATATACCTTAGGTGCCAAATTAATGGTTTGGCCTTGTCGATGAAGCAGTTGGTTATGGGTATCAATGCAAATATCAGCAAAGTGTAAATAGCGCAAAGTAGATCCTTGTTTTTATTTTATTTTTATTCAATTAATTTAAAAGTTAACGAGGTTTATGGTACTGCACTTTAATAAAGTTATTAAGGCTTTTAAATTGTACTTTGCCATTCAAGAGTGGCTAGCTCGGTAAAACGTCCTGTAAAGCCTTTAGATATAGCCCTAGTCACAGTTTGGTCATAACAATTTCCGATATATTTCCTAACAAGTCATCCACATTTCATTCTTTTCTTTAGGGTCTATTGAACTTTCGAGATTATTTTTACAGCAGTTTCTTGGGTATTTATACAAGGCAGAGCCTTTGTAATGTGGTTGTTCCACATAAAAAGGCGATAACGCCGTAAAAATGACCAACAAACGC
>ERZ1027231.44-NODE-44-length-86187-cov-21.999071_pt1 | contig 86187 bp, 77 predicted proteins | sample MGYA00520866_ERZ1027231 | MGnify/ENA primary metagenome ERZ1027231 (study PRJEB33311, sample SAMEA4378411) | marine metagenome | biome: Marine biome; feature: Fjord; material: Water | collected 2014-07-20T08:00:00Z/2014-07-... | depth 75 m ...
CACCAAGACTACTATCTTACAGTAAGATGGGAAGGTGAGTTGCCCGGACGCTTACCACTTTTATGCGCTTTTCAGTGTTCATGAGACCTCGAAGAGTGGGTGCTACCGCACCTAAGGAAATACATCTAGGGTATGCTAAACAAAGTAAAAAATGGCTGCCCGCCTTTCTCCACTTAAAGCACACGCCCTGCAAACAGTTACCATACAAAATACACCTATATTAAGGCGCAAGATGACTATAGCGCTCGCGGAGCCACTAACAAAGGCAAAAACTCAGGCCTTGCGGCGGCGTGATTTAAACCGGCCCACACCGGCTCTGCTTAAGCGCCGCTAAGGCGGCAGAGGCCTCACCTATTGCCGATGCCCGCAGCAGCATAATGCCCCGCTGACTCGGTGACTGGATAACTTCGCCGGAATAGTCCTCAGGGTTGCTGTTAGGACCGATCAAAGTCACCTTAACATGCGTACCAGCGCGGTACCGGCCATCGCCGCGATTGCTCATACCAGCATAATTATCAGTATTCATCTGGTAAAACTGCATAGACCAATAGCGCTCCGGCACCTTAGCCTCAATCAACAGCGGCCCTTCTGCCAAGTTGTAAATACAACTGCCATAGAATAGATCTGGACTGGGCCGCACCACCTCACGGCTGGCTTCGTCAGCGCGAGGTTTAATATACAAGGTGTTGTAAGCCTGCTTTACGCCACCGCGATGGTAGAGAACTTCCATCACAAGATTCGGTAGCGCAAGGGCGAGAAGATACTGGCCAAGATAGGCACAGACTAGAATACCGAGACACCACTTGAGAAACTTCATGAGCAGCTCTCCAACGTAACCCTAGGCAGGGGAGCCGAGTGCGGTTGCTCAAGATAAGCCTTACCAGGCGTATAGAGGCGCAATAACAAATCAAAATCGTGCCCTGAACGCTTACGCCAAGACGCCGCCCCCGAAGGCCCGACCGGTAGCCAGTTTGCAGTTTGCTCCTCGGCACCCACATAAATCACCCAGCTGCCGTCTGGGTTGCGGAGGATATTCTCGTTATTGAAGGAGTAGCGCTTTTGCGGGTTTGGTATCAGAAAGTTGTCCCAACCATAGGCTGTGACACTCCACCAGTCGGCGTCGTAGTCCTTACCGTCTATTCGATAGCGACAATTCAAACGTAGCGCCAGTCCATCTAACGAATCCAGCCGGTAGTACATGGAATTTTCGCGAGTAGAGGCCAGCAAACCGCCCATAGCTATAGTTGCTTTCAGCATGATTCCGGCGTCAGTTGAGCCTGTGCTCACATTAGTGACCCAATTGCCGTTATGCACACTCATTGCCCCAAGACCGCTGCCAATATTGCGTACCAAGAAAAAGACCGATAGCGCCAGCGCTAGCAGAGCCACCGCAAACCAACGAATGACTTTCATTTACGTGTAGCCTCATATATCGACCAGTAACGAGCATACCAGAATGCGAATAACTGCCCAGCCAATACCAACTTTTACAATGATAAAGGGGTAGTATTATTGTTTACTAACCTCCACAAATTAAATTTCATCCATGCTAGCCCAGCGTTTGCACAATATACTGGCCCAATTAGCCATTTATACGCGCTCAAGGCGCCCACTAAAGTAATGCCGCCAACTAAGGAGACAGAAGGATAAATGCAGGGTATCAACTTATACTGCTTTTCCTTATCTCACCGAACAACATGATTAACTCCTCCAGCAAAAATAAACCTGCGAAAGCCCTATCGCTGATATTGACGCTGGATTATGCTCCGCAACCGACTAACCTTGAAAATAACGATGACTTTACAAGACTAGTCTTCAATGTGAATTAACCTGACACACTGGCTTTAATATTGTGATTACCCGAACACGTCTAACTAAGTCCTTTTTCTACGTCGTCCTAGCCACCTTGGTGGTCATGATTTGCGTTGGTATTTTTGAATATCAAACATCTTATTTCCAGTCGCGCTATTTCGCTAAGCTGGCCGCCAGCCTCGACGTTGAATTAAAACAAGGGCCAGCCGAGGCCACGTGGTACCCAAGTCACGGCCCTTACAACATCCAAAATGGCTATACCCGCCTCCCTGAGTTTAGTGAGCGATTGCAGGCAAAAGGCTATCATATTAGCTTGCAGGCAAATTTCTCAGACCGCCTAATGCAATACAGCCGCTGGGGAGGCAATCCGCCCTACCGCGAGAAAGCTCAAAGCGGGCTAAGCATTATCGGCAATAGCAACACGCTGTTTTCCTCGCGGGAACCCGAGCATGTTTACGCCGCGTTTAACGATATTCCTCCGCTGCTGCTAAAGCCCCTACTCTTCATTGAAAACCGTGAACTGCTGGTTGATCAACACCCAACCAAAAACCCGGTGGTGGAATGGGACCGCCTCGCACAGGCCGCACTTGCACGCATACTCCACCCCGGCGAGGGCGGCCCAGGAGGCAGCACCCTTGCGACGCAGATGGAAAAATACCGCTATTCGCCCAATGGCATGACTGCTGACCACAATGACAAACTGAAGCAAATTGTCTCGGCCAGTGTCCGCCACTACCACTCTGGATTAAGCGGCCGCGACGCCCGAAAGGCAATCGCGCTGAGCTACCTAAATTCAACTCCGCTGTCCGGTCGCGCCGGTCACGGTGAGATTCACGGGGTTGGCGATGGCCTCAAGCAGTGGTACGGGATTGATTTTGCCTACGCGAATTATGCACTCACCGCCTCAAGTGACGTGGTTAGCATTGAGGAGAAGGCAAGGGTGTTTAAAGCCGCCTTAAGCCTGTTGTTATCACAGCGGCGCCCGTCTTTTTACCTGCTTGAGGGCCGCGAAGAACTGGAAGCCCTAACCACAAGTTATTTACGTATTTTGACCAGTAACGGCGTTATCAGCGAAAAATTGCGCGACGCCGCCCTACCGCAGAAACTGCATTTTGTCGAACGCGAGCGCAGCCAAGCCACGCCATCCTTTATTTCACGAAAAGCAGTCAATAATGTCCGCAACGAGCTAATGAATCTGCTGGGTGTACGCAGTTTGTACACCCTTGATCGTCTCGATCTCACCGTACAATCGACTATAGCTGGCGACACTCAAGTAAAAATTGCCGAATTACTCAAACAAGCCACCGATCTTGACTACGCCAAACAGTCAGGCTTACTCGGTGAAAAGCTCCTGCGTGAGGGGCAACTTAGCGCGCTCAATTACAGCGTGCTGTTATACGAACGCACACCCACAGGCAATGTGCTGCGCGTACAGACCGACAACCTCGACTTGCCCTTCGACATGAACGCTGGTTCAAAGCTCGATCTTGGCTCAACAGCGAAATTGCGGACGCTCATTTCCTACTTAGACATTATTGAAAAAGTTTACGTAAAATACCGGGCGCTATCGCCTAAAGACCTCGCTTTTGCGCGTAAAGTCGCTGAAGACCCATTGCGCCAGTGGACCCTAGACAGACTAATCGCCGACGCGAATATCCCTTTGCAACAGCTACTCGACGCCGCGATGCAGCGCAGCTATTCTGCCAGCCCAGCCGAGTCCTTTTTCACGGGTGGTGGACTGCACACCTTCAGTAATTTTGACAAGCAGGACAACTCCCGAGTACTAACCGTAGCAGAAGCTTTAAATCGCTCGGTTAACCTCGTTTTTATCCGCATGATGCGCGACGTCACTCGCTACTACTCTATGGAGATCCCTGGCTCGCGGGAGCTATTGCTCGATCGCACAGACCCTCGGCGCAAAGATTATTTGGGACGTTTTGCTGACCTTGAAGGTAAAATTTACCTCAATCAATTTTACAGCAAATACCGCAAGTTAAATCATCAGGAAATTATCGAGCGCCTAGCAAGTCGCACCAAGCCCTTTCCCGGCCGGTTAACAATGGCGTTCCGCTCAGTGCGCCCAGATGCCGACGAAGCGGCATTGACGGCCTTCCTGAGCTCACGCCTATCCGCAGAAGCCCTTGCTGAGGTCGACGTCGCCAAACTGTATCGACAATTCGATCCCGAACGCTTCAACAGCAACGACCGAGCCTATTTGGCGCATATGCACCCACTTGAGTTGTGGTTGGTAAAATATCTACTCGAAAGCACCGAAATCAACTACGACCAAATCGTTCAGGAAAGCGCACCACTGCGCCAAGACGCGTACACCTGGCTAACCAAATCCCGTAAGCAACGCGCCCAAGATAGAAGTATTCGCATACTGTTAGAGCGCGATGCATTTGTCGCCATCCATCAGCAATGGCAGCGTGTGGGCTTTCCGTTCAGCAGCCTAGTCCCCTCTTATGCAACGGCCATAGGCGCGTCGGCAGACCGCCCCACCGCACTCGCCGAATTGATGGGCATCATTCTCAATGACGGCATGAGAATCCCCTTTCGTCAGATCGATAGTTTGCATTTCGCCCAAGGTACCCCCTACGAAACCAAGTTTGAATTCACCCCAGCCGTCGGCACAAGAGCGTTGTCACCGGAAGTCAGTGCCACTGTGCGCAACGCCCTTGCCGGTGTAGTCGAGAACGGGACCGCAAGACGCCTAAAAGGCGTTTTTGTCGACGCCAGCGGCGCCCCAATTCAGGTGGGCGGAAAAACCGGTACCGGTGACCATCGCATTAAGTCCTACGGCGCCGGCGGACGTCTCATCGGCAGCGAAGCGGTAAATCGAAACGCGATTTTCACCTTTTATATTGGCGACCGCTTCTTTGGCGTGATACTCGCCCACGTTGGTGGCAGCCAGTCTACCGGCTTTGAATTCACCAGCGGACTCGCCACGCAATTACTGAAGATTATTCATCCGGTACTGCAGCCGACGCTAACGGAGAATGAGCTAGAGGCAAAATAAATTAGCAACGACAAGCAGGCAAGAATTACCTTCGCCAAGGATTAGAACCCATAATTGGCAGATTTAACGAGCGAGATGCCTCTTCTTCTTACCTAGGTTGGAGATGCATAGCATCGTCAGTAGCATTTAAAGCGAGGTACGCGTTTAATCTACCGCTCAGGCTAATTCGCCTGCCCACCCTTCATATAAGAAAAGACTTTTCTCAGCGATATTTTCATGCAATTCAATCTAGAGACATTCGGGTTACTTGCCGGTTACTTGCAAAATATTAAGTGTTGCGTACCGTGCGCCCTCAAAACACTCTATTTTTAGAAAGACTCGCGCAAATACATATAAACTATAATCGACCATTACTCACTCTTTAAACATAAATAGCACAGTGCTACGCAAGTGGTAAAAATATTTATTAAAAATAACTAAGGTATAAAAAATCTCATACTTTCCCTAGCGCAATACGAGCAATCAATGGGAAATCCCTAGTTATATAAGGTTGATCGCCAAACCAAAATAGCGGCCAAAAGCAGATTGCCATTTTAAGCCGTAAAACGCGTTGATAATGTTTAGATTGCATTCCTAAGCGGCGTTTATAAAGACGCTAAATCTGTCGTTAACTCAATACAAGCTCTGCCACTTAACTATCTGCAACAGATAAGCGGAAATAAAAGCTTACCCATTTCCATAAAAAAATAGGCAAGCTTATTCCTCCTTTACTTAAGAAAGCGTGGTTAACATGCCTTGCAGACGTTTTTGCGCTGAACCATCTAAAGGCAGAAGTGGCTTTCTTGGCCCGCCAACATCTGTACCCTGAAGCGCAAGTCCCGATTTAACTGCCGCCGCCAAGCCTGACGTAACAATAAACTCAAGAAATTCGTATTGCTGGTAAAACAGCGCTTGGGATTTTTGACTATTACCGCCTTTAATTGCATCAAACAGTTGCTTGGGCTTATCGCCAATTAAACACGGAGCCGCCGTACACCAGCCGCTAGCACCGGCATTAAGTGCTTCCAATGCCATGTGGTTACAGCCATTAAAAAATGGCACCTTACCGCCCGACAATGCATAAATTTTATGCATGCGCTGTATGTCGCCCGTGCTTTCTTTAATCATGCACGCATTATCGATGCTATCGACCATTTTCAGCATAAACTCCGGCGACATATCAACACCGCAGGTAGCTGGATTGTTGTAAATCATAATGGGCAAAGGCGTTGCCTTTGAGACACTTTCGTAATGCTGAAAAACCTCGTCTTCACGCAATTTATAGTATGAAAATGGCGACAACATGATTATGTCAGCACCAATTTCACTGGCATATTCAGCACATTTTATCGCCTGCGCAGTAGACAATTCAGCAATACCAATAACAACTGGCACTCTTCCAGAAACATGTTTTACCGTGTAGGCCGCAACTTGCTTCCATTCCGCTTCACTCAAGTACGCGGCCTCACCGGCACTGCCTAATGCAGCAATAGCATCAACATTGGCTTCTAGCAAAATATCGATGACGACGCCCAATTTTTCGAGGTCAACGCCGGTGTTGTCTTCGCAAAATGGCGTCACCGGGTAAGCGATAATTCCAGATAAATTCATAATAATTTCCTTATATACAGTCGTGGTGGTTTTTAAGAGCTTGTCTTGCGTAGTACGCAAAATTAACTTTGTTTCTCTTGTCGGTAGATACCCAGTCATGAGCCTCTTGAGCCAACCCCTGAGGCAGAGGCTTGACCTCGCCCGCGGCCATAGCCAAAAGTTGCAATTTTGCGGCTCGCTCAATCAAAATAGCCAGATTGCATGCTTCTTCAATAGTTTTACCCGTGACGAGTTGGCCGTGATGAGCAAGAAAAACTGCGCGATTGCCTGCTAAAGCCTTAGAAATTAGTACACCCTCCTCATTACCTACTGGCACGCCCGGCCAGTTCTGCACAAAGGAGCAGTCGTTGTACAAGCCGCAGGTATCCATTTGCGAAATCACCAGCGGAACTTCCAGCATGGACAAGGCAGCAACATGTGTCGGGTGCGTATGAATAATGCAGTTCACGTCTGGGTGTTCTTTATAAATCCAGGTATGAAAGCGATTAGCCGGATTGGGCATGCCGTCTCCAATCAGCGGTTGCAAATCTTGATCTACAACAAGCAAGTTCTTCGGGGTGATCTCATCAAAACCCAATCCCAGTTGTTGCGTTAGGAACGTATCGCGCTGCTCACCTCTGCAGGTTATCTGTCCAGCCAAACCCGAATCATGCCCCTTATCGAATAAGATTCGGCACGTCACCGCTAGCTTTTCACGATCTGTAAGACCTATCTCTTGAACTAGCTTCTGCATATCGCTTTGAGCGCTCTGCATCAGCTCCTCTTTTGTCTTGGTGGCTGTTTTCATGCATCTACTCCTCTGTAACGCCTTTGACAATGGCAGCACGATACCGCTAATCTGGACCCCAACTAAGATCCAGATTTAATAACTTTACCGGCCCAGAAAAAGGAGCGTGATATGTTGAGACCTTGGGAAACGCAGTTTTGGCTAGAAGACAGCGCCGGAAAAACCTTGCACTCAAAACTGTTAAACACATTAACAGCCGATATCAAAGAAGGGCGGCTAACGCCGGGCAGTATGCTGCCCGGGTCTCGTTCTCTGGCGAACCAGCTGGGCGTTAATAGAAAGACCGTTCAACAAGTTTATGAAGAACTAGAAATACAAGGATGGCTAGTTACTCGCCCGAGGTCTGGCACCTTTGTTTCGGAAACGCTGCCAGAACAAGGTTTATCAGTATCGAACAAACAGTTGGTTAGCAGTACACACAAGGCCAAACAACCCTCGGAATTACTTGAAAATCTTTATCAGGATGCCGTCTGCTCATATAGCCATATAGACACAAACGACGGAACGCCAGACTCCCGCCTCATTCCCTATGAATTACTTGCCAGAACATACCGGCGAGTCTGTATCGCGCTTAGCCGCCACTCAAAACTCGGCTATGGAGACCCAAGAGGTAGCGTAGAGCTACGCAATTCAGTTAAAAAAATGCTATCTAGCGATCGATTTATGAACTGCTCGGTCGAGCAAGTCTGTATTGTCAGAGGCAGCCAAATGGGCATTTACCTGGCCTCAAGAATACTAGACCCCAGCAAAGGGGTAATCGTTATGGAAGACCTTTGCTATTTACCTGCTAGGGCAGCATTTGAGTCTAACGGGTTCAAGGTAGTGAAATGCAGGCTCGACAACCAGGGCCTCGACATAAACCACTTACGAGAGGTATTAGATAAGCACCCCGTCGCCGCGATCTACGTAACTCCCCACCATCAGTACCCGACAACCGTGTGTCTGCCCATGGACCGACGATTGGCATTATTAGAATTATCTAAATCGTTCAAGTTTGTGGTATTAGAAGACGATTATGACAATGAATTTCACTACGAAACTAGCCCGATCCCGCCATTAGCCAGCCTACCTAATTCAGAAAACGTCGTACATATTGGGTCTATGTCTAAGGTGTTCGCCCCAGGACTAAGACTCGGCTACATTGCAGCGGATACGAAATTTATAGAGCGAGCGGCGCAAGAGATCGTGTTAATTGATCGACAAGGTAATACCTTATCAGAGCTCGTGCTCTCTACTTTAATGGAATCTGGGGAGGTTCGGCGCCATATCCGAAAAACGAGAAAAGAATACGAATCCAGAAGAAATTATGCCGCGCAAGAATTCACAAGAGTGTTTGGCGACAACATCTCTTTTACCTTACCCAGCGGCGGAATGGCACTATGGATCGACATATCAAAACTTGTTAAAGGTAAAACATTAAAAAGCCTACCGAGCAAAGACTCTAGCCTTAGCACACTCTACAGCGACGACCAAATTTCGCCCACTCATCTTAGATTTGGCTTTGGCGCGCTCTGCAACGCAGAGATTACTAAATCCATCGAAAAACTGTCAGAAACTTTAGCTTAAAAGCTACGCCATTCCCGAATCCGCCCCTAGCTTACCAATCAGTATTGCGGGTCTTGCATAACACTCTCCCGAAGCGGTGGCTTTAAGCGGCCAACTTAATAGACCTAAATAGCCAAAACCGCAGCAATGCCGGGACCAACTCGCTAATTTTCATCACGCCCGGCTCACCGAGAAAATTTTTGATGGCGGCTCTTTGCGTGCTTTTGCAAAAAAAGGTGACAACGAAAATTTGTCAGGTGAGCCACTTGTTATGTGTTATTGCTCGCTCTCAAAATGAGCGAAAACTTCCGCACCTGTCATATTTTGTGTTTCATTAGAAAAGCTATAATATTCTGGCTTTTCGTCAATGAAAATTTGATGACCAAACTTAATCTGTAGACCTTCTTCTAACAACCCTACTGGAAAATGGTACTGATCCGCTGGTTTTAAATAATAAAAAAGGCTTGTACCACATTTATTACAGAACCCTCGCTCCGCCCACTCTGAAGACTGAAAACGAGTAATAGATGACTCATCATTCACGCCTTTAAGTATGCCACTGTCAATTGCCAACATTGGCCCACCTAACCAGGTTCTACACATACTACAATGACACGCAGCTATTTCTGTCTCAGGGCTTGCTAACTCAATCTCTAACTCAACAGAGCCACACAAACATTTTCCTTTAGTTATCATGCTTCACCTCCTTCAACATTATTCATCGAAATTTTAAATACACATAGCGCCCGCATTTGCGGCTGGTTTGGAGCGCAGCGGAAAACCAGTCCGACAACGTGCGATTGTTATGTGCTACTTGTTTATCGCCCATTTTGAAGCTCCGTTAAGGCTTGATCTAAAGTAGCCACAGCTTGGACAATAGTTTCAACAGCCGAGCGGTCGAACTCGCCATCTCGCTGAGAATCATGAGTTCCACTATTTAGGTACCCCCATTCTATTGAGCTGCCAGCTACCCCCAACAACGCATCTAGAGCTCCAAGCGAGGATATAATTGCATTAGACGGGTTCTGATTCTTTCTCAGAGAAGAACGAATTTTATTGCACTTATTATTCAACTCCCACGGTGATCGTGGCCCAATAAGCTTAAGTTCAATACTTCCATCTCCACGCCTTCCCATCCAAGTCCATAGTCGGTCCGTTAGGCTTTCTATAGCTGCTCGAGAGTAATAAAGAGTTTCTCGTTTATCATCATTAGCAAATGCCTGCTGGGCTTTAAGAACATAATTCTTTGAGGGAGGATTAGTGTCAACACGTAAATGATGCTCCCCTTGATGCGGCAAAAATTTATACAAAGCTATATCACTTACTCGTGCCGCGCCAAGCTCTTGTTGGATTCTGTGAAGAAATTCCTCAGCGTGAGATGTTAAAATGATCTGTTTTCCATCCAACAAACCATCTTCGAAGAATGTTCTCCAGATCCCATTTCTATGATCATCATCAATAGCATTTACTACGTCATCAAAAATAATGAGATGACAACCTTCCTCAATATTCTTAGCGAGTAATATTGCTAACCCCAAACACTTAATGTGCCCTTCGCTGAGCAGAGTTAACGCATCATAACGAACCCCTAACTGCCCCTGAAACTCCAGTTCAATTTTTCCATTTTCAGCAATTGGTAGCCAAAGGCTTTGTAATAAGTCTACTGGTAAGTCATCACGATTGAATGAATTGTATAGGTCGCGAGCTCTTTGTCCCAAACCTTGAAGCAATTGAGATGGTAGATCGCGTAGATATGATTGGATCTCTTGTAAAAACCCATCATATGACCTTTTAACTCTGTTATGAAATTCGACTACTTGCGCCTCAGAAGCTACTAACTCAATTAGCTCTCTATTAGCCTCATCAAAATTGGCAATAATTGTTCTTGCTTCTGTAAGTTCATTTTCTGCGGATTGTCGTATTAATTTTGCTCTCTCTATCTCGATGCGATATCCATCAAGTCTTGCTCTTTCTTCAGCTAGCTGTTGGCGTTGAGCTATAGCTCTGCGAGCTTCACCATCTGATCTTTCAATGTGTGCGCATAGATTTAGCAGTGCATTCCAACATTTATTATTGTCATTAACCCATGCCTGCAGCCATTGATCAGTTGATGCGGGCGGCAAAACTGGTAGCGCATTCTCTCTGAGAACTTGAGGACAAACTTGAGCTGCCGTATTAATTGTATTGAACATCAATTGATGTAAGTTTCGCATCGACTCACTCAGTGAGTTATTTTGTTCTTTTGCTTGTTCTTGCAAACCAGCTAGTTGACTAAGTTGTTCAAGACCAGTGGTCGCAGCCTCATATGGATTTTTAACTACTGCCTGGAGGTTAGTGCCACATGCTGGGCAGTTTTGTGGATTTGAAGAAGATAACTGGAGCACTGATTCATATAGTTGTTTATATGAAACTTCACCTGCACGACGAGCCAATTCAGTGTTGATGTCCTGCAATGTACTATTTATAGCGAATACTTGATTAAACGCAGATGTAAGTTGCTCTGAAGTTAGGCCGTAAACAGTTGGCGAAGGGGCATCAAGCAGAGCTTGTACATATGGGAGGCGACCTTGCTGCTCCGGACTTCCAACTAACCACAGTTTAACAGCTTCATAGTTGCTTCCTGGCTGGATTCTTTCAGCAATTTGACCTTCATTTAAATTAATTTGTGAAAGACGCTGCGGGTATTCCTGAATTACTTTTTCTGCGCTCGCCAATGCATGCCGTCTCATTGCAAGCTCTTGTGCTCGTTGGCCAGTGAGATTTAAGTTTTCATCAAGAGAAGGATTAAACCCTCTTACAAAGTCTGAAAATTGGTCAATACCAAAAAGCGTAGCAATTAATTGTCTTTGATCGCTTGGAGTTCTTGAAGCAATTCGAGCAAAATCATCAAGCCTGTTTTTTTCAATAAAACAAAATCTATATTTTTCTTCATTTGGCTGTAGATTAACCGGAGGATTATTTTCATTTACTGTTGATATAACGGGTTGAATATATCGCCCTAGTCTTGCATTTCTACAGTAAGTGTTATGATCAATCCGTTTTACTTGGGCCTCACTTATAGATCCCAACAACGCCGTTTCTAGAGCCTCACAAAAACTACTCTTCCCTGTACCGTTGGCGCCATAGACAAGAGTAATTGGTTTACTTAAGTCAAAAATCTCTTGAGTTGTAAACCCTCTAAATGGCCCTACGATTAACTGATGTAGACGGCCAACATTATGGCCAACAGCATTAATATTATTAAATTCAGGTAACTCTGGCGAGGTTTCTGTAAATTGGTTTATTGCAATCGGAGCTAATCGTGATGATCGAGCTCTACGAACAGCGCCCACCTGTGCTAAGTGCGGAAGGTTTGAATATATTAGGTTTGCCATTCGACGAATATCATCATCTACAGGTCTGACTGCTAACACCTCCAAAAACCTTTGATATTCAGCGATAACGCTAGCCATATTACTTCCTTATAGTTCGAAACTGCAGAGGCTATGAAGGCACATAACGCTCAGCTAAATGGCAAAGCACGCAGTGCTTTGTCCCGCTTGAGCGCCTTGTTATGCCTCTTGACGCGCTATCCAATAACTTGGAATAGTGCATCTTTATCTGCCTCGATAAGTGATAGAAAATCATCTACTTTATTGAAATCTACCACATCAATTAGAAAGAACTCGTTCTGGCTGTTTTGGGCTTGATCTACGTATGCGTAGTTTACTTCAAGCTGGAAGTTATCTTCTATTTGTTGTGCGGCCGCTTCGTCATTCATATTTGTTCGATAGAATTTATCGAAGCTATTACATACTATTACTGGCATTTCTATATTCGCTAATACGTTTGGATAGCGGCCATTTGGTGCAGGAATTATGGATTCTCGATGCCTTAGATATACCATTGAGTTAAGGCTTTGATTTAACGCTTTGTAAATTACTTCGTTCTCTGTATTGGGGCGGTTCTTACTTGAGAAAAGTTTTGCTATCTCTGGATTTGTGGCGACATAATGGTGCATGTTTAAGAAATGGTTTTCTCTTTCTAGAGGAGTGTTACGCTCAAGCCATTCTCGAGAAGAGGCCATGTCTTTTTGGCCAAACCAGAAAACATTGATATTTGGAATATATTTGCATTCTATAAATAGTTTTATATTTACAGTCCCATGAATATCATCAAATGAGTCGTTATATGGCCAAGCTTTCTCGGCAATAATATCTATCTCTCTAGGCTTGTTCGTAGAACTATCCATGTAGTAAGGGCTGACCTGTATATGCCAGCCCTGTGCTTGAAGGTAATTGGCTACTCGGCAATGAAAACTGTTCCCACTTTCATTTACTATTGACTCGACTTCATCTTCAATTGTCAAATCTTGCTCCTTGCTTGTAGTGCATAACGCTTAGCTCACCGGAAAAATGCGAGCGTAGTGAGTATTTTGTCCGGTGCAGCTACTTGTTACGTGTTTAGATGACTTGTGCAATAGCATACGATGCACCAACCCCCATGACAAAAAATATAAAATTTACGAGAACACCTTTATAAAAGGAGCGCTTGCTGTCTTGATTAACAATACCTTCTAGCAGCTGTGCTACTGCCTCTGCTTCTTTTTCTTTAAGTTTTGACAATGCCTCATAATGTTCAGTATCTTTTTGCAGCTTGGTTACTAATTCATGCCTTTTTTCTATTTCTTGTTGTATCTCGGAAATCAATGATGTTGAAGTGTTAAGCGATTCTGTAAGAGTTTTGACGCGATGAGCTAAATCTACCTTACCTTTGTTTTCGGAAGTTTCCTTTTTTCTTCTGAGATACTCACCAATCAAAGAAGCGCCAGCGCCAACAAGAGTTGCTGCTACCGCAGTTAGAAATTCAATGTCTGCACTCAATTTTCACTCCTTTTGACACGTAACAGTCTGTTAATGAGGCCACTGGCCTCATAATAATTATTAGAAGGCGGCCTCTTAATTTTTTAATATTCAAAGTGCTGCACTGCAAATTATTGTTTTTCAATACATTTAATTTTGGCGTAGGAAGGCCTTTCTTATTACGCTGGCCAAAGCACTTGACGGCAGCGGAAAGAAAAATATACTGGATATACATACAGCAAATGACAAGGATTGTCGACATGAGCGCTTCACCATTCCTTCGGTCTGTGCAGGAGTACATGCTTGTACGCCGATATAGCCTACGCACAATAAAGTCCTATTTATATTGGATCAAGTATTTCATTTTATTTAATCAAAAGCAGCACCCATCTTCCATGGGCACGCAAGAAGTAGAGGCATTTCTGAATCACCTTGTTGTTCAACGTAACGTTTCTGCCTCAACTCAGGCGATAGCATTGAATTCTATTGCGCTTTTATATAACAAATACTTAGGTCAGCCATTGGGAACATTAAGCGGGCTTAGGCATTCAAAGCGGCAGGCCAAGTTACCCGTGGTGTTAACGCAGAACGAAGTGGCTCTTCTATTATCGCAACTTGCAGGCACGCATAAACTGATGGTTGCCATGTTGTATGGCTCGGGCTTGCGTCGCATTGAGTTGTTGCGATTAAGGACAAAAGATATAGATTTTAATCATTTGCAGGTACAAGTATGGCACGGCAAAGGTAATAAACACCGCTTGGTTACTTTGGCGCCGGAGCTTTTGGCCGCTTTACAGGCGCAAATTAATGAAGTTGAACGTTTACTCATTGGCGATTTGACGAATACGGTTTATGCAGGCGTGTGGATGCCAGATGCGATGGCGAGAAAATACCCCAAGGCGGCAACGTCATTGAATTGGCAGTATCTGTTTCCTGCAAGAAAATTAAGCCACGACCCTCATTGTGGCGCACTTCGCCGTCATCATTTTGACGAGTCAGCTTTAAATAAGGTAATCCGACGCGCAGCTATCCGTGCCCGTATTCGCAAAAATGTCACTAGCCATACTCTGCGCCATTCCTTTGCAACGCATTTATTGCAGTCCGGCTCAGATATTCGCACTGTACAGCAGCAGCTTGGGCATAGTGACGTAACAACCACCGAGATTTATACCCATGTTTTAAACCATGGTGCCTACGGCGTACGCAGTCCGTTAAGCAGTATTTCGCGCCAAACACCACAAAGCCATGCAACGCAATAAGCTTAAAGCAGTTCTGTCTGCTGTCTTGAGCTCTGATGAAACACAGCAACCAGCGAGTAACGCATAAAGCCGGTGCAGGTGGTTAGGTAGTCGTGCAGGGCGTGTTTAACAATATCGGCAAAAGATTCACCTTGGTACTTCCATTGGTCTGATTCGGCGAGCTGTTTCATTTTTGCGTTCATAGCAGACATATCGCATAGAACGCGGTGTTTTGCGTCGCGACTTTTGCTGTCGTCGGTAACGACGATGGTGAGTGTTGATGCCGTATTATCCCACTCGAACATAAGGTAGAGGGAGTCGTCGTTAATATTATCGGCCAACAACGCCACCGCGTGTTCTACGCAGTTTGCGAGTATGGCCTCGATGGTCATATTATCTGGGCTTGTAACAACGCTGCTATGGAGCGCGTATTCGGCTCCATGCTCTGTTATGGCGGTCTCTTCCCACGCTAAGCCTTGGTCTTTAAAGTCTTGCTGATATGCCACTGTGCTTCCTTTAATAAAAAGGGCTGCGTCGCTATGCGAGGCAGCCCCAATAATGGGTTTAACTGTTAGCGCTAGCGCTACAAAATGATGCGATTAGCGAATACTGGCCGTCGCACGGCTCGCCAGATGGCTCGCTATTTTACGCTTTTGATAATCTTTTGCTGCGCTGGCTACCGTGCCACCGTTACCAGAAGCCAGCCAGCGTTTAATGCGGCCAGCGTCGCCCATGGGGCTGGTTTTGCCAAACGAGTCTAACATGACGATAAGCAATTCTTTGCCGTCGACATTGGTTTTCATCACTAAGCAGCGACCGGCTTCGTCTAGGTAGCCGGTTTTACTCATGGCCACGTCCCAGCGCTGGTAGCGTACTAGCGGATTGGTGTTCACATAATCCAAGCGATAGCGCGGGCGACTAAAGTTAGCGGTATAGATTGAGGTGGTGGAGTACGTGGCAATTTCTCGGTACTTAGCCGCAGCCGCAACGAGCTTAGCCAAATCTTCGGCGGTAGATACGTTTTTGCCAGACAAGCCGCTGCTATCGACAAAATGTGTGTTTTTCATGCCTAGGGCGCGGGCTTTTGCGTTCATTCTGGCAACAAAGGCCGGTAGACCACCCGGGTAATTGCGGCCTAAGGCCGCTGCCGCCAAATTCTCTGATGACATCAGGGCAAGGCGCAGTACTTCACCTCGGGGCAGTTCGGAGTCTACCCGAATACGGGAGTGGTAGTAGTTAATGGCCTTGCGGTCATCATTGCTAAAGCGAATGGTTTCATTCAGTGGCAGCTTTGCGTCTAACACTACCATGGCCGTCATTACCTTGGTTAGCGAGGCAATTGGCTTAACCATATTGGCGTATTTTTTATACAGTACCTCGCCGCTATCGGCGTCAATAACCACGGCGCTAACCGAGGCTAGTTGTAAGTTGGCGGGGTTGCGTCCACCTTTATCCGTCGCCATAGCTGGCGAGATAAATAAGGCCAAGGCCAAAGAGAGCATTATTTTTATCATTACAATACCAATTAGCAAAAGTGAACTAACACTATAATTAAGCTGAGATTAGCACAGCCGAAAAAGCCAAAATGTCGACTCTGTTCAATTTTTATACAAATACGGTGTTTCCCGTACTAGCTAGCCTACTCGCTTACTTTCAAGCGCAGGCTATCTAATATCTGATCTACCGCTGCGCGGTCCATATCGCGGTCATCTTCAGCGCAGGCGTAGCTAATAAGTAACAAATGATCGCCAGCGTGTAAAAACCATTCCCGAATATAATCGCCTTCTTCGACAGTTTCAAACTCCCAGCCCTGATAATCATCACCAATTTTGCAGGCTTTACCGTCGTCAAGGCGCATACCAACTTCCAAAACAAGCTCGCGAACGTCATTCGCCGTAGCCGGTTTACCGTGTTGCGCTTGCAGGGTACTCAGGCTAATACAGCCTAATTCGTCCTGATCAAAAATCAGAATACTGTCGTCGTCTTGCTCGGTACGCCACTCTTCAGGCAAGCCGATAAACCACCAATCAGATTCAACTTCTTGCATTTCAGTGTCTGACATTGACCGCTACCTGTGTAAATTTTAGAAGCATGATTTGCGCTTACTCGCCCAAGGGTAAATCTGCCGACATTAAAACAGCGTGTTCATAGCCGTCACCAAGGGGGTAATAGTTTTTTCTAATGCCGTCTTCAGCGAAACCGAGCTTGGTATATAAAGAACGCGCTACTGTATTAGATTCCCTAACCTCAAGTAAACAGCGCGCGCCACCAAATTGCTGCATCCACTCCAGCCCTTCGCTCAGCAACTGTCGCCCCACGCCTCGGCCACGGCTGTCGGTGTCGACCACGATATTCAATAAGCTCACGTCGTCGAGCACGAGGGTATAGCAGCTGATGCCCAGCAATTCCTCGCCTTCCCAGAGACCTAGGCAATGATCGTCGCGCAAGCTGCGCAACCAGTTCATTTTGCCCCAGGGGTGAGGGTCAGATCGGGCTTCGAGCAAAAGACATCGTTCAAGGTGATGCATAGCCAGCATGGCGATACGGGTCATAGACTGAACACAACCTTGCGTAAGTTTTGCCACAAGGGCGCTTTCAAACTGCCATCGGCAAGCATGGCTGCGGGCTCCGCTGCGTACAGCAATTGAATTCCGGCAGATTGCAGGGTCGCCACGTCAATATAGGGCTGTAAAGCACTGCCAAATAAAATCACGCAATGGGCCTGCTGGCGCTCGGCCTGAGCCATGATATTGGCTTGCAGGGCCTCTTTGGCGGCGTCGCCACCCATGGTTAATCCGGGCGTTTTTAGCACGGGCCACTGAAAGCGCGACGTCGCGAATTCTGGGGCTTTGGCCAGCTTATGATGACGACTCACCGCCACCGCAATATTGGCCATGAGGCGCTTTTCAGCGGGACTCGGCGGCGCAGTGGTGGTTTCAACAATCATCAATAATCCGATGCCCGTCGCCACCAATTCAACATTAAACTCGGGGCTAACGGCCACATCAGTAGCGGCGCCGGGGGTGCTACTCGCTTGCGCGGGAGCCGGCGCGGCGCTCTCAAAACCCAGTTCCTGTAAGGCTGAGGCGATACGCGATCCGGCGCGCTGCGGCTCGCCAGTCGGCGCCGGTGTATTGCGCTCCTGCGCCTCGGCCATTTGCTGGTATTCAGTATCGGCATCAAAGCTCGCCACTTCAGCGGTTTCGACGTCGGCAAACTCGTCTTCTACGGCGATGTCCAGCTCAAAAATCGGTGACGGCGCTGCACCGTCAAGCACAAAGCGCGGCACATAGGTGTCAACACCCATCGCCTGCAAATAGTCGAGTCGCAGCGCCTCGTTCACTTTATACGCCCTCGTGCTGGGGGTGGGCTTTAAGCACCCCGGCGTCTAACAAATTAAGGGCATCGAGGTAGGCTTTAACTGAGGCAACGATAATATCGGTGTCGGCACCATTGCCATTTACAATGCTGCCATTTTTCTCCAGCCGCACCTGCACTTCGCCTTGGGAATCTGTGCCTTCAGTGATCGCATTCACCGAGTACAGCAGTAAATTGGCACCACTATTAACCAGCAGCTCCACCGCCTTAAACGCGGCGTCGACAGGACCATCGCCTTCCGCTGTCGCTTGCTGGGCTTGGCCGTCGATGAGCAGCTGAATATCGGCGCGGGGCTTAAAGCCGCTGCGCGACACCGCTTCTAGCGCCACATAGCTGTAACGCAGCTCAAGATCATCTGGCTGAACATCGTTCATCAGAGCCTGTAGGTCTTCGTCGAATATTTCGTGCTTTTTGTCGGCCAGCTCTTTAAAACGAGTGAACGCCAGATTCAAGGCGGCCTGATTATCTAAGCTGATACCCAAATCTGCGAGGCGCGCCTTAAATGCGGCGCGACCTGAGTGCTTGCCCAGCACCAGTTTATTGGCGTTCCAGCCTACGTCTTCGGCGCGCATAATCTCGTAGGTTTCTCGATACTTAAGCACGCCGTCTTGATGGATGCCAGATTCATGCGCGAAGGCGTTGGCGCCAACAATTGCCTTATTCGGCTGCACCGGAAAGCCAGTGATCGACGACACCAACCGCGAGGTCGGCACAATTTGCGTGGCATCAACACCGACTTCTACCGGAAATATGTCGCTGCGGGTGCGAATCGCCATAACCAACTCTTCAAGCGAGGCATTACCCGCCCGCTCGCCCAAACCATTAATAGTGCACTCAACTTGGCGAGCGCCATGCATTACTGCCGACAGGGAGTTCGCTACCGCGAGGCCAAGGTCATTGTGGCAGTGCACCGAGAAAATCGCCTTATCGGCATTGGGCACGCCGTTCATGATTCTTGCGACCATGGCGCCGTATTCACCGGGTTCGCCATAGCCTACGGTGTCGGGCAGGTTAATTGTGCGGGCACCGGCATTAATCACTTGTTCAATGATCCGGCACATAAAGTCGTACTCGGAACGCGAGGCGTCTTCGCAAGAGAATTCAACATCGCCAATTAAATTACGGGCATGCTTAACCGCAGCCACGGCGCGCTCCAGCACATTGTCTGGCGCCATGCGCAGTTTGTATTCCATGTGGATTGGCGACGTGGCAATAAACGTGTGTATACGGCCAGCCGCGGCGGGCTTAAGTGCTTCAGCGGCGCGGTCGATATCTTCTGCGCCGGTACGTGCCAAGCTGCACACTATGCTGTTTTGCACTGTCTCGGCGACCGCCCGCACGGATTCAAAATCACCGACACTGGCAATAGCAAAGCCCGCCTCAATGACATCAACACCCATTTTTTCCAGCATTTTGGCAATTCGCACTTTTTCGTCGCGGGTCATCGACGCACCGGGGCTCTGCTCGCCATCGCGTAAGGTTGTGTCAAATATAATCAGGCGGTCTTTGGCCATGTCTAACTCCTAACAATCATTATTTGTGGCAGCATCATGGTGCCCTAGCAAACTCTGCCCGCAATTATAGTCGGACACGGCCCAGACTTCTTGGCTCTTTTGCAGGCGAAGGTGCTGTTTTTACAAGAAAATTCATTTACCAGTCCCCGCCATTGGCAAAAATGCCAAGGCCAAAGACTGAACTTCACTGCGGTATTCCGTCAAATACCCCAGCACTGTGAGAAGAAAATCACCGCTTTCACAAAGTTTCGGGCGTTTATATTGGTGAATTTGTATACAATTTGCCTCTTTGCCTTAGTTTGTCAACCATTGGGCCGTAGCCCAATGATTTTTAGCCGTATTTAAGGGAGCAAGCCGCTTTATCATGCGAAGCACTTTAGTTTTTTGCGTAGCACTCAGCCTCCAGTGGTTTATCAGCTCGGCCGTCGCCAATGAGCAGACCCCAAACTCACTTGGCGATTCCGCGACCATTCCCGCAGACCCGGTTTTTACCCCTAATCCCCGTAAAAACCCAAGTCTGAATATCGACTTTGACAAAAATGGCAGCGCGGCGGGCAATACCGAGGTCGCGATCAACCTGCTTGGCCAAGATATATTGCGCGGCAGTTTCGAACGCCTGTACTGGACTGCGGGCCAAGCGGTAGCTGGCTTAGCCATGCCCACACCGGTATTGGTTGCGGCTGGCACCAACCCCGGCCCCACCCTGTGCCTTACAGCAGCGGTACACGGTGACGAGCTCAACGGCGTAGAAACAATTCGCCGAGTGATGTTCAGCCTCGAAAGCGACAAACTCAATGGTGTGGTGATTGGCGTACCTATTGTTAACATGCACGGGTTTCGCCGCTCATCGCGCTACTTGCCAGATCGCCGCGACTTAAACCGCTATTTCCCTGGCGACCCTAAGGGCAGCTCGGCGGGTCGCATTGCCTACAGTTTTTTTAATGAGGTTATTTCCCATTGCGACCGCCTCATTGACATTCACACCGGCTCCTTCCATCGCACCAACCTCACCCAGCTGCGCGGTAACTTAGGCAAAGAAAGCGTGGCGCAATTCAGCCGCATGTTTCACGACGTAACCGTTATTGATGGTGCTGGTGCCCCAGGTACGCTGCGTCGCGCCTCGGTCGACGCCGGTATTCCGGCGGTAATCTTAGAGGCAGGCGAACCTTTGCGCCTGCAGCTAAAAGAAGTTAAACAGAGTGTTAATGGCATCAAGGCCGTTATGCACCATCTCAATATGATTGACGACAAGCCCCAGCGCGCACCTAAGCAAAACGTCTTTTATAAATCGACATGGCTGCGCGCCGACCAAAGCGGTGTTTTTCTCAGCGAGGCCAAGCTCGGCCAAAACGTGAAAAAAGGCGATATTCTCGGCTCGGTCACCGACCCCATTACCAACCGCAGTTCGGTGATTCGCTCCAGTGTCGACGGTCAGATTATTGGCCTTGCGCTTAACCAAATGGTTATGCCCGGTTTTGCCGCCTATCACGTTGGCATTGCCGCCGATGTAAAGAAGGTAGCTGCTGACAAAGTCGCGGACAGCGTTGTCGCCGAGGCCCTCGAGCCGGTTGCTGAAAACATGAAGGAAGTGGCCAGAGAGGCAGCGCAAAAAGCCGCTAAAACCAGTAATGATCCTAAGGCCGTTGATGCCGCAGTACGCAAGGCGATCAAGGACAATGCGAAAAACACCTCGCAATTGGTAGACGAACCACCACGCACAAAAAGCGGTGGCGAGCCTGAAACCGAGGGCGCCAAAGAACCCGCTATGTCCATACGGCCCAATGACGAAATGGAAGAGCATCCCGAATAGCCCTGCCGTGACTTAGCCAGAACTAAAAAGCCCCGCCTTAGCCGCGGGGCTTTTTATTGTGCGCTTGGTAATTTAGCAGGTGAAGCCCAATTCCCGCTCTAACTGGGCAGCCAAATTAAACAGGGTCTCTTCATCGCCCATCCGCCCGGTAAACTGCATGCCAATCGGCAAGCCGCTCTCGCTCATATGCAGCGGCACCGACATGCCGGGCAAGCCACTAACATTGCCCATAATGGTAAATGCCATCTTCGCCAAAATCGGCCCTGCCATTTGCTCCACCAAACCGGTATTAAACAATAATTTACCCATATTCACCCGGTGACTCGCCAGCATCAGCAGCTCTTCAAGGCGGGAATTGGGCAGCACGCCATGGGGTTCTGCCGGGGTAGGCACGGTCGGGCAAAGCATGACATCAAAATCAGCCAATAAGCGCCCCATCGCCAGCTGAACATCATGCCAGCCGCGCTTAGCCGCGATGACGTCGGCGCCGCTGAACGACCGACCCAGCATCGCCATATTTTTGGTGGCAGGTTCAAACTTGGCGACACAGGCGGCGCCATACTCACGGCGATAGCGGTCAACCATACTTGCCACTTCGGCGCAGACAACTACAAAGAAATCTCGCCAAAATTGCTTAACATCAATCTGTGGCTCGGCCTCCACCACCACGTGCCCGAGCTTTTCTAGCGCTTGGGCGGTGGTATCTAGCGCGGCTAGCACCTCGGCATCAATTACGGTATTCACCAAGGGTTTTCTGCTCAAGGCAATGCGTAGCGGTCGGGCTTCACGCTGGGTAGCAGCCAAAAAGCTGCCCTTGGGCGGGGCGATATTATAGGGCGCCCCAATCTCATGTCCGCTACTGCAGTCCAACATCGCTGCGCTGTCGCGAACACTGCGGGTAAGCACGTGCTCAGCAACAGCGCCCTGCCAATCTTCACCATTGTCGGGGCCAAGGGGATTGCGCCCGCGAGAGGGTTTTAAGCCAAACACCCCGCACCAAGAAGATGGAAAGCGAATAGAGCCGCCGCCGTCGCCACCGTGGGCCATTGGCACAATACCCGCGGCCACAGCTGCTGCACTGCCACCAGAGGAGCCTCCGGTGCTATAACCATGCTTATGAGGGTTATGAGTGGGGCCAAAGGATTTGGGCTCGGTAGTGATTATTAGGCCAAATTCGGGGGTATTGGTTTTGGCAAAAATATTCACTCCGCTGGCTTTGTAGCGTCGCACCAGTTCGCTGTCGTAATCTGGTACCACAGCAATTCCCCGACTGCCCATACGCAGCGGTTCACCGGCAAAACAGGCCAATAAGTCTTTTAAAACAAAGGGCACGCCTTTAAACGGGCCGTCCGATAGGCCTTGTTCTATTTGGCGATAGGCGCGTTCATCGAAGCGATGGATAATGGCATTTATATTTGGGTTACGCTCGTTGGCGACCGCCAGCGCAGCGTCAAGCAGCTCTTTAGGGCTTACCGCCCCAGTGCGAACCAGCTCGGCTAGGCCAAGGGCATCGTATTCACCGTATTCTTTAAACATTCCCGTCTCCGCGATCTTATTTGCTGCAAATAGTAACAGTTCTGTTACCTAAACTGAGCGAAACAAAGGGAATTAGCCTTTAACTAAATTGCCTTTGGCAGCGCGACACAATACGCGCTACAGTAGCTTACAAACGCTGACACACTGTTGGCTGGCAACATCCTCAATTCATAACAATATAAGGTTGCAGATATGCCGCTATCGAAAGACATTCTTGACGAAATTCGCGTATTAACCCAATTCAACCCAGCCTCTGCGCTTGAGGGCATTAAGGTTCACCACACCGCCGACCCCGCCACCATCGCTGCGACCGAGCGTTTATTTGCCAAAGAACTGATTACTCAAGCTGATGGCGGCTATCTCACCAATAGCGGCCTAGAAGTCATTCGCCACCTCGATAGCCTAATGACGGTTTTGAACTGCAAAGACAAAGAATTAGCCTAGATCCAAACATGCGGGAGGCCAAAGCCTTCCGCACATTATGGCAACTAACCGCAATCACTCGCGGCCGATTCGACGTTCACCGGCAAACCGAAAAAATCCAGATTGCTCCTCGCGCTGAATAAGCTCGCTCTGCTCGGCAAACAAGGCTGTTTGCAATGCCTGCAAGCGCCGACGTTGCTCGCCACCAGTGTACTCGGCCAAAATGATTTGGCGCTGTTCCATATAGTTACTGCCGGTAGTCCACAACTCATCGCGACGCTTATCTAAGGCGGTCCAGCGATCAAGCGCTTGGGCATCCATACCCAAACCGCTGCGAATTTCCCTAAGTGACGCCAAACGCGTCGAGTCAGGAAGGTTTCGCAGCTCCTGCTGCACTGAGTCTAAACTTAGAAAGCGATCCATCAACTCCGTCCGCCGCGTGGCAAGCAAGGGCTCGGCCTTATCGCCCAAGGCATCGCGCACCGACGCCACAAATTGCGTTAATTTTTCTTCCGGTAGGCCTGTGGCCATTTCGTCTACCGCAATTAAGGCCTCTTCAATTTTGCGATTGCGTAGCTCTGCCGCCCAAATCTGTTCCGCGTCAGCGCCAAAAGCATCAAAGCGTTTAGCCCAAAGGGCGTCGCGACGCTCCGCCGGCGACATCGCGCGCAGCACATCGCGCTCGGTCAGCAGCCATGCATTATAGTTAGACCACGACTGATATTTGGCCAGCAATTCTGCAGCCAAGTCGGGGTACATTTGCGCCAGCAGTGCTTCAACACGACTCTCCCAATCCCCTGGGTAGCGCGATTTTAGATAGGAAATCAGCTGCTCTAGCAAGCGAATTTGCGCGTGTTTCACCTCGATCACGCTGGCAAATTTTTGAGTCAAATCCGCAATAAATTGCGCTTCATCAACGTCGTTTAATTCGGGTCTTCCTCGATCATTCTTAGTCGGCTCGACATTCCCAACCGCCGTGGCAGTTAGCATTGGCGCATGTACTTCATTGCTAACAGCCTGTTCTGGCGTTTGCCAGAACAGGCCAAAGCAAGCACTAACGACAATCGCCACCAACAAAATCACTACCCATGGTTTGCTTATCGTTTTCTCGCTCATAACACCTACTCACCCGTTTTATTAAAAGCCATTGTCGGCGATAAAATCGGTAATCGCGGCGTAAAATTCCATTTCGTCAAAGGTATCGGGTGGCACGCCAATCACGTCCAAATGATCTTGGTTTATCTTCCATGCGTGAGACGTCATTTGGGTTTGGTTGGGTGCGTTTAGGTCACCCACATAGCCAGTATTGCTCTGCGCCCAAACGTAATCTAGGCAGCCATAACATTCCCAGTACTCAAGACGATAACCCATTTGCTGAGAGTTAATACCGACTAAACCGTCGTCGTCATTGTCACTCGCATCGCCATCACCAGTACCTAGGGCACCGTCGCCATTGCCGTCATAGCTGGCGTAGCCGTCACCATCAATCTCAGTCCAAAGCTCCTTAAGCAAATACAAGGCGGGGTTCATATTGCCGTTGTCTTGACCTGTTAAAAAACTCCGCGAGCGCTCGATATTCGCGGTTCCGGCAGGATAGTTCTGATTGAACGCATAAGTGCCCGTTGTCACCCCATCGTTAGGGTCAAAGTCATGATTCACCAGCTGTTTCAGCGCCGCGATAGCGTCGTTGCCGCCGCTGTATATGGTGTTGCCAAAGTAGTCGGCCAAGGTCGCCAAAACGGACTGCACGCCAGGCTGCAAATTTAAAACATATTGCGCTATAGGCGAGCCACGGTGGGGCGACGAAATACTAATGCCGTATTTAACCACCCGATACCCGCGATTATCCTGCAGTAATTTAGCCGCTTTACGCAGGTCTAAACCACCTTGAGAGTGACCAATAATATTGACGTAGCTGTGCCCCGAGCTGGCCAAATAGCCTTCAATGTCTTGGTATAACTCGTAACCGCGCTGCTCCGAACCGGCAAAGGGCGTCACCGAAGCCACAAAAGACTCCTGCCCAGAATGGATGTCATGATTGCAGTAGTACTCACCCCACTGACAGGTATCTAAAACATAAACGCCATAATCATCGCCCCAGTAGTCATAACCTAAAATATCATCGAATCCGGCCATGCCGTGGGCAAACACAATCGGGTATTGGGTTTTATTGGCGTCGCGCGCAAATGCAGGCGACATCGTTGTACTCACAAGTATTAAAAATCCAATACTCAGTAATTGGCTAAGCTTCATAGAGTTATTCTCCGGTATTATTTTTTTAAACTACGCGGAAGCCTTAGCATAAAAGCCGAGAAACCAAAGCCGTAACGGCCTACTGCGGAAACGCGAACAGCTTTTAGAGCTAACATCAGGCTTGCTATTATTTTTTTAAGCCATCTTTGCACTAAACAGTTGCCGACACGTCCTGTGTGAAATCATCCAAGTTATCGATGACAACATTACATATTTTTAACACATACAAACAAGGCGAATCAATAAAAATATGGCTGGGTGGGATGCTCGTCACAGCTCAGCGCTTAAATGGCCTTGACGCAAATAGCGCGACCTAAGGCCACCGCAGTTTGATAAGCTGTGCGCCACACTGCGCGATAGCACTTTATATTGGAATAATATTTATGGATCCATTGACTCAGGGTTTACTCGGCGCCACCGCTGCCGCCAACTCCCGACTGGCTAAGGCGCCGCGCGCCGTGGCGCTGGGCCTCGGGTTTCTGGGTGGCATGGCCGCAGACCTCGATGTTTTGATCCGCTCCACTAGCGACCCTCTGCTGTTTTTAGAGTTTCATCGCCAGTTCACCCACTCCCTTGTGTTCATTCCCTTTGGCGGCTTGCTTTGCGGACTGGTATTGCACGCCCTGTTTGCCAAACGCAAAGGTTTTAGCCGCTGGCAAAGCATTCTGTTTTGCACCCTAGGCTACGCCACCCACGCACTGCTCGACGCCTGCACAACCTACGGCACGCAATTGTATTGGCCATTTAGCAATGAGCGGGTCGCGTGGAATATTATGTCGATTATTGACCCGCTCTACACCGTGCCCATTGCGGCCTTACTCGCCCTTAGCTTAAGCCCTCAACGTCACTGGCTGGCACGCATCGCCTTATTCTGGGTGTTTGCCTACCCAGCTGTGGGATGGTGGCAGCGCGAGCGAGCAGAAAGTGTTGTTTACCAGCTCGCCGCGAGTCGCCAACACCAAGTACTTAGCTTGAGCGCCAAGCCCTCCTTTGCCAATTTATTGCTCTGGAAAGTCATTTACCGGACACCCGATTACTTTTACGTTGACGCCGTGCGCATGGGCATTAAGCCAAAAGTCATTGAAGGCACAGCCATCGCGCCCCTGGATATTCAACGCGATTTACCGTGGCTGCAAGCCGGGTCACAGCAGGCCTTAGACCTTGAGCGCTTCCGCTGGTTTTCCCAAGATTATATTGCCCTAGCGGCAAATAATCCGATGCGGGTTATTGATTTGCGCTACTCATTACTCCCCAATGAAATTGAAGCACTTTGGGGGATCGAGCTATCACCAAGCAATGGCGAACAACACGTGCGCTATATTACCCAACGCGGCGACAGCCGAGCGAAGTCCGTAGAACTGTGGAATATGCTATTTCACTGACCTGCACGCTGGCGACTCGCTCTGCACGCTAAAAATAGTAGCCAAAATTTAGACGAAAGCCGCGAATATCTTCGGCCTGAATCACTGCCAAGCCTACGCGTAAAAAGCTCAGCTGGGCCATATGGCGACGGGTGCTGCCAACACTCACCGCCAGCTCATTTTGGCTGCGCGTATAAGTGTCTGTGCCCTTAAAAAGCGTGTTCACTAAACTCAATTCAACACTGAGTAATTCGTGGGCGAAAGCCATAGGCATTGAATACAAAAGACCATTTCTAAATACTGTATTCGCCATATTCGGGTCAAACTCTTTACCGGCCAAGGTCACTTTCAAGGTTTTGTAATAACCTACAAGATTACCGATATATATTGAGTTCGGCGTAGATCCCAGGGGAATACGGTAAGCGCTAGACACCGACACGCCCGCCTGCTCAGCCTCTTGATCTAAATCACTGGATTTAACATAGCCTACGCTCATACCCGGCGTAATGGCCCAGTTTGCGCTTACGGGTAAACGCAACGCCAAGCCCGGCTGTATTGAATAGGTTTTAGCGTCATTTACCTCGCCCTGGGTAAGCGGCATGCTCAAAATCCATTGCCGACCCAAAATGCGTTGCGAGCGAAAGGTATACGTTAAGGGCAAAGTAACATAGCTGATCTTTACCCCGTTGGTTTCAAACTCACCAACGGTAAAACTAAGGCCAAAAAGATTGGGAATATCGCCAACCTCATCAAACACCAAGTTCAGTTGCTCCAAGCTAGTATCCAACACCAGCGCAAACGTATTGTCGACCGTTTGCGTTAGCAATGAGCCTGGATTGCCCGCTAATAGACTCGACGCACCCCCTATTAGCTCATCACCAAGACCCAACAGGGCTTGCAGCTCCGGCTCAATCGGCAAAAGCGATAAAGCGGCGTCAGTGGCAAGGGCTTTAGATGCCGTGGCGCCTAAACACAGTATGAGTGCCAAGCACATTAACCGCCTCATCACACCCTCCCATGCCGCCCAATAGCCGCCACCCGACACACCGCGGCCCGTCACCTAAACAGGAGCAAGCGCAAGTTCACCGAGACCACTTGGTATAGCCCACAAAGGCCGGTTTAGCCAATACCGGGGGGTGCAGTGTGCTTATCCCCCGCTGCGGCCAACAAACCCTATTGAAATTCGCCGGTTTGCCCCAAACATTGTTAAACACCGAAACTAAGGAACTCGCTATGACTCAGCTCTCTGTGCTCGACCTTTCACCTATCACCGCAGATGGCTGTGCTGGCGACTCCCTACGCAACACCTTAGACTTAGCCCAACATGCAGAGCAGTGGGGCTACCAGCGCTACTGGCTGGCGGAACACCACAATATGGCGGGCATCGCCAGCGCCGCAACGGCAGTGGTAATCGGCCATGTTGCCGCCGGAACCAAAACCATTCGCGTAGGCGCTGGCGGCGTTATGCTACCCAACCACTCCCCCTTAGTTATTGCCGAGCAATTTGGCACCTTAGAGGCCTTATTCCCTGGGCGAATCGATCTCGGTCTAGGCCGCGCCCCCGGCAGCGACCAAGCCACTGCCTACGCGCTGCGCCGCAACCTGCACGCCGATGTCGACCAGTTCCCCAATGACGTTGTCGAGCTTATGAGCTATTTCGGTGAGGCAAAACCCGGACAGCAAATTCACGCCTTTCCCGGTAGAGGACTGAATGTCCCAATTTGGATATTAGGTTCCAGCTTATTCGGCGCCCAATTAGCGGCATCACTTGGCCTGCCCTACGCCTTTGCCTCGCACTTTGCGCCGGATCAAATGCTCGCGGCGATCAAAATTTATCGCGAGCGCTTCCGGCCCTCCGCCCAGCTCAGCGAGCCCTATGTGATGCTCGGTTTTAATATCTTTGCCGCCGACACCGACGCCCAAGCCAATTATCTGGCCAGCTCAATGCAGCGTGCCTTTGTGAATTTACGCCGAGGCAACCCCGGCAAACTTCAGCCGCCAGTCGATAATTACCTTCAAGAATTGTCGTTCAGTGAGCAGAGTCTGCTGCAGAACATAATGTCCTGCTCGGCCATTGGCAGCCCTGACACCGTGCTTGAAAAAACCCGGCAATTCATCGCCAAAACCGGCGCAGATGAATTAATGATTACATCACAGATTTACGATCACACCGCGCGTTTGCGGTCTTACGAGATTCTTGCTGGGCTGCGCGAGCAATTAGCATAGCCCTGCGCTAAAACGGCCAATTAAAATCAGGGATTAGAACGCGCAAATTTATATAAATACCCACGCAGACATAACAAACCTAAGATGAAAAGCTGCGTCTGCGCTATCCAATACAGCGCATACCGAGCAATCCACCATTTAAATCAGGGCCTATGACAATAAGGTGACGAAAGACTAATTTTAAATTTCTGCTCTGCGTTTAAAAGGCGTCATTTTCACTAAACACCTGCACTCGCGGTAACTCGTCCTCATCAATGGCCACACTCACCACCATTGGCTGGCAGCACACCTCGCAATCTTCGGTGTACAGCTGCTCCCCCTCAGAGCTATCAACCAGTAACTCCACGCGCTCGCCGCAATACGGGCAGCGCGCCACCACAGACTCTAGTGCATTCATATACCCTTGCCTCACATATTACGGATGAACAGGTGATGAACCTTATAATGGACGGTTTTCCATAAAAAGTGCAAATTGGACCGTCTATCAAAGTAAATAAGTATAAGTTACCTAATGGCACGATAGCCCTTAGCTAGCGTCGAGAACAACTATTCTTTAATTAGACATCGCGTTCGCCCAGCGTTGAGTGGGCTTGGCCGGCAAATAATTGAAGCGGGCTGCAGCAGGGGTTTCCGCAAATGCCTATTTCAATACCACATAGCCTCTGCGGTGCTACGCCAGACAGCCCGTCAAGCTCAATACTGCTAAAAATCTAATGAAGGTTCTTGTTTAGTTAAAGGCATTTTCAAAAAAAACTGCCATATATCACCAAGTTGATATATGGCAGGCTGTCACTGAGTGTGGAGCAAATTACTATTTGATCTACAAGGGCGTTGAAACTAGCGGGATGCTAGGCAGGGGAGCTATTCCCTGGCTTAAAATGGTCCACGATCCGCTAAACAAAACGCCCAGTGGATCTGTGGGATTTTCCGTCACTGCTCCCAGCAACGGAATATATTCGCCAGCTAGCGGCACACCAAGGGCTGCTAAACTTGATATTAGGCCTTGTGGCTCCTGAAGGGTGGACGAACCGAGTTCAATTAATGCCAAAGTTGATCCCGCATCCCCTGCGGCAAGACCGCTTACCACAGGAAATCGAGTTGTTGTTAGCTGATCACTCAAATCAAAAACGAGCGACATATTTGCCACATCGCCAACTACAGCGATTAGCGCATTGCCAACATTTTGAGCGATAGCGCTGTGAATACTTGAAACAAAAATAACTACACATAAAATTTTAGATTTCATTATTTTCTCACCATAAAAAGTGTTATTAAACAGGGATTATGCCAGCGCCGTTTAGCGCTCTGTTCCCCACTTGATTAGAAGTCCCAGTTAACTCTAACCCCGTATTGCGATCGAGGCGCTCTAGCTTCTAGACGGCCGAAATCGGTGAGCACCAGAGCATTGCTGTATTCCTCATCTGCAACATTTTTGCCGTAAACACTCAACCTCAAGCCCCAAGGGTCATAAATATAGCTCGCTCTTACGTTCACTACGCCATAGGCCTCTTGTTCGCTAAACTCGGAGTTCTGGGCAAGAAAGTAAATTTTGCTGGTATGGAAATAGTCTGCGGCAATTTCAAGCTGGCCAGTGTCAAAATTGAATGCTTTTGACAACCCAACCGTTCCCGAAAATTTTGGAGAGCGCACAATTTGATTACCCGTAAAATCAAACGCACCACTGCTTAATAATCCGGTAGTTGGATCAAAGCCTGTACCATTTTCATACGAGGTATAAATAGGGTCTAAGAAAGTGCTCGCGATAGTGAAGACAAAATTATCAATAGTATTGGGCAGAATCTGAACAACACTATCAATTTCAAACCCCTTAACTTCAGCTGAACCGGCGTTTTCAAAACTGATAACGCCACCCTCAAGTACCGACACAAACTGAACTTGTGGATTTGCTAAATCATAATAAAACGCGGCAGCATTAAGCGTAATGGCTCCATCCATAAATCGTGTTTTTAAGCCAATTTCAAAGGCATCTAACTCCTCTGGCTTTACAAACTCTGGATCATCTATCAAGTTAATAACGTTATAAGCAGCCCCCTTAATCGCCTGCTGATACGTAATATAAACCAGCGGTTCTTCGCCCAACACGCCTGACGGTGGTCTAAATTCAAGAGAGACCTTGGGTTTAAAGCTACTGTGTTCATCCCGCCATCTGGGGTCATCTACGCCACTGTTGTAAAGCAGCGGCAAAGTGTCGCCAGACGATGTTCTAAGACCAGAGCTAGATTCAATAATGTAACGTTCATCATTTTGATAGCGCCCGCCCAAAGTCAAGTCCATCCAGGCAGTTATCGAGAAAGTCATTTGCGTGTAATATGAAATCGATTCTGTTTTAAGCAAACCGATAAAATCGACTCGTCCATCAGGAATAGGAAGCCCTCCCGTCAAACTATCGATTAACGAAGATACGCTTTGAGGAATTTCAATACCAAGCAGCGTACCGTTGTCTAAATCAGTACTTGCCAATCGAGCAAACCCATTCGGAAAGCCCGCCGTAGACTCAAAGTAATAAGCGCCAACAATCCATTTAAACCAATCAGCCCCCCAGCTGTCTTGATTCGAAAGCAACTGGAACTCTAAACTGTCAACTTCTGCGGCACCCGGTTCAATTTGAAAGAAAACTAAAGGTAGAGGTGAACCGTCAAAATCGTAATTAGACAAAGACGTAATATCTTGGGTGCCAGCAATTACCCGCGCGTCAAACGGTTCTAAAAAAAAGTTGAGGCTACCGTAGATGGTTTCATTGTTATGAAAGAAGAATATATCTTCATTAACCTCGCCGGCATAAGGGTCCTGCGCCTCGATACCCAAAGTGCGCCCAAGTGCACTTGGCTGTGCATTCGGCATATAGTCACTACCAACACCACGCTGCTCAATTTTGAGAAAGGCTAAGTTAGCCTCCACCCATTCCGCAGGAGACCAAAACAATTTAACTCTTGCACCCTTGGTTTCATCGCCCTGTAAGGTCTCACCACCCGCAGTTCCATCAATGTAGTTATCGCCATGACTATATATAACGGATGCGCTAACCGCCAAATGCTCGTCGATTACGGGAACACTGACGTGCAACCTACTCGACTGTGTACCATGGTCGTTCAACATGGTTTGGAGAGATACTTCAAGCTCGTTCGGATTCGGCGATTTCGTAATAACGTGAATGGCACCACCCACTGCATTACGACCAAACAGCGTACCTTGCGGCCCCTTTAAAACCTCGATTCGATCTACCGCGCCAAAATCTTGAACAGCCCCATTGGAAAAAGGAAAATAAATGCCATCTACATAGCTAGCAACGCTAGGATCAGCAACTAAAAAGGCATCCGAACCAATACCACGAATAAAAACCGTCAAAAAGTTAACCGACGTTGAAAGCGTCAGCCCCGGTGTGATTAAGGGTAAATCTTGGGCGCTAAGCACCCCTTTCGCGTCTAGTAGTTCATTGCTGTAGGCAACAATAGAGACCGGAACATCACTAACATTCTCATGCCTCTTCTGGGCTGTAACGATGACCTCTTCTATTAATCTATTTTTCCGCTTCGGAGATTTTTCCACCTCGCCAGACTCTGCAGATATAACGGGCATTGACACAACAAATGCAAGCGCGCCAACAAATAGCGAACGTGCGTCTACCTCGAATATATTTCGTGTAAATATAGGCATTATTAACCCCACTTTTAGAATAAAACGTAAGCCTTAATAAAAGACGTTAAGACTCACGCCATTTTTTATTTTTTGAACGATTTTTTAATGAATTCTTGTATATTATTTAAAGAATTTTCTGCCAATGCTGTACCTGCTGCGATACACTCAAATGCATGAAACCCACCGGCGTATACATGCAAATTAGTAGGAACACCGGCTTCTAGTAATTTGCGGGCATAATCGATATTCTCGTCCCTGAACAAATCCACACTGCCTACAGAAATAAAGCTAGGTGGTAGTCCAGCGGCGTTGCGGACCCTTGCCGCTGCGGCATATTCCGAAACCGGCGCGGCGATCGGGTCGCTATTTGGCTCTCGGCCTAAATAGGCGGCCCACGCGTTGGTGTTGCCGCGCCGATCCCACGCCATACCGGTAAGGGGTAATAAACTTGATGGCGTACTATTGCGATCATCTATCATCGGGCACAATAAAAGTTGGAAAGCTACCGGCATTTCAGCCTTGTCTCGCGCATAAAGACCTAGGCCCGCAGCCAAACCCCCACCGCCACTAATCCCCGAAATAGCAATACGTTGCGAATCAATATCAAGCTGCACTGCGTTTTGGTGTAGCCAGCGCAATGCGTGATAAGCGTCATCTAAGGCACTGGGAAAGGGATGCTCAGGTGCAAGGCGATAGTCAACAGAAACAATCACACAAGCTACCGCATTGGCCAGATGCTGAAGAAAGCCAACATCCATATCTAAAGAGCCCATGATGTAGCCGCCGCCGTGTAGCCACAGCATTACCGGCGCGGAAGATTCGCAATTTACAGGCCGATACAGCCGTACTTTTAAACCACTTGGGTTGTCAGAGCCGTCAAGTACGATGTCCTCAAACGGCACATCAATCCGCACGGGGTACGGCGCGAGCATCTCGGCTAAAGCCGACTCAATGAGTTTGCGTCCTGCCGGTATATCGTCCCAAATATCGAAGACTGCGCCGCGCTCTTTGAACGGCAGTAATTCTGGATCTAAAAGGTGCGCTAGCGCGTGGTCATGTACAGAAGTCATATATTAGCCTATTACATTCATCTTATTTTTTTGCAGTATAGTCTTAGCAATTAACTACAAATATCAATATAGTGTTTATTTTAATAATAATAGTATCGAATCATGCACTACCCATACTTTCAAAACATACCCTTACCTGAGCAGCAGTCTTTCAGTTTGCGGCGTTTCCATCGCAGCGCGTCTACCAAATGGACGGTGAAATACCACTTCCATAACATGTGTGAACTAGTCATATACGAGTCGATCGTAGGAAGCTTTTTTAGCAACGGCGAAGAGTATCCAGTTAAACGTCAACACGTGCTGTTCATTCCACCGGAATCAATCCATGGATTCGAAGTAGGTACTGGCGAGTTGATCTATCACGTTGCCCACTTCCACCCCCGTGTACTGGCGTCCTTACAAAACACCAGCCAGCTGACCAGCCACGCGATTCTCGCGGAAATCGATGACCAGGACTTTCCACTGGTGCTATCGCTTTTAAAATGGATAGAACAGCGCCTCACCGTCTCAGATAGCGATGAGCAAATTACATCAGGACTTAAATTACTTCTCGGTATCGTTAGCCCGCTACTATCTAAAGCCCACGGCGGCAGCAAAAAACGCAACCCAAACCATTTCGGGCCATTGGTTCAATTTTTAAATCAAAGCCAGCAATTCAATATAAATATCAACGATGCTGCAGATTTGTGCCACATGTCACGATCGCACTTTATGTCTAAGTTTAAACGAACCTATGGCATGACATTCAATGCCTTTTTAGAAGACAGAAAAATTAGTACTGCAATGCAATTACTGCGGAGTACCGATAAAAGTATTAATCAAATTACCGATTATATAGGCGTAAACAGCTCGGCCTACTTTGCAAAAATATTCAAAAAGGCAGTTGGTTGCAGTCCTAGTTACTATCGGAAGAAACATGCCAATCACTGAAACCTACAGTATCGTAATGAAATTAACATCTATTGCCGTACTCAACGTAAGCGATAAACAAGACCAAATAATGCTACATTTTCATCTGGCGTTGAACGTGGACGGTAACGCAAAGGTTATCCTGGAGCTGGTCTTTATAATTGATCACAATCATCGCACTTTGATTGTAGTCGTAAGGTTTGAATTTGGGCATTCGCATCGCTCCTTAATGCTTTGACCAGTTTTAGCAAAACTTTTATCGAAATAGGGTTTTTCTACAACCTCAACGCTTACATAAAAGGCGGAGCGTTAACGACGTCCAGCGCAACGAAGTGGAGCGAATTTCAATGTGCTTGTTATGTGAATTACTAGACAGGATAACACCTTATCCGTGCAGCAAAATTGATATTAAACCACTCTTGTGGTGAGAGAGTTCTCCGACTAGGGCTTTGTGGCCAAGGGTCTCTAACAGTTGCGTTAGTGATTTGAAATTCACCCTTATTACTGTGTGTGTAACTTAGAGCAGTTAATACAGTTGCGTGTCCTAGAGCGCCTACGATTAATGGGCTTCTATTGGATAAGTCATTTATTGCCGTAGAAATATTTACTGTAAACGCATCACCACTAGCCCTAAATCTTCTGCCTGATCTATCTACATATATACGGTTGAGGGCGTTTAGTATCTGAGTTGGATTTGCTGGCATGTTTACTATGCCTCCCCACGTCTGCTGGACAAGTAACGCTTGAGGAAGATCGTACCCATAGACCCGAAACATCATTTGTATGCATGCGGCCCAGCACCATTGACTACTTTGCTGCCTAGCCGCGACAAACTGCAACACCCCACTAGGTATACCAGCAGTACAATTTTGAATGGCGTACCCATTTGGATATACCAATGGTTGGGAGCATTGGACTTCAGCCAAAAGTTTAGAACTAGCTAGAGTACTAGCAGCACCCAAACTTAGACTAGCCAAGAATTCTCTTCTATTCATAAGTACTCCTTCACTTTTTATGGTTTATCTATTGCATCACCTGAACTCACATAACGCCGCAAGCAGGCGCGTGAAAATCAGAGCGAAGCGGCGGTTTTACGTCGCGCTGCCTTGCCTTGTTATGCTTATAGCTCACCATTGTATGAAATTGGTTTCTTATCAATTCCGATATCCTTGCGAACCTCGTTAATAAACTTGATGGCTTTTTCTCTGACAGTTTCCCAATTGTACTCAGCTGAACCACCGGTTATCTGGAGGACGTAATCCATTAATTCATCCTGGGCGTCCATGACTGGCTGCGGCGCAAGCATTGCTAGATAACCGTAAACTCTCAATCGGTTATCATTGAACTGATCAAATATTTTTCCGGCGTTCTCGGGCTTCACTCGCCCCGACTCATGAGCATCTAGAGCGGCCAATATGTTGGATACTACATCTAGAGCTGCTCTGTAGGTGACTACTTTGTCGTTCCGAACGCTGAGTATGGTTTCCTTGTATATATCTAGCTCTCTTCGCTCCTTTTCTAATATCCTCGATGCCCAAACTTTTCCGAGCCACGACGATAAAGCGAACAGGATAGCGCTCGCCGCGCCTACCGAGAATAATGTTGTGCCGACGATACTAAATGCTTGAGTCCAATTCATAATTTCCTAAAAAGCATAACAGTTTTGTTATAACGACTCGCGCCTTATATCACTTTGGCCCCCTTATCTAAAAATGGGCTTCAGTATCGATTTATAAAACTCAGAGGATTCAATGGGATAGTGGCATCGTCAATAAAACGCGCCGGACAAACGGAGACCAATTCCCTTTATTTCTGTGAAACATCCCTGTCCCCTGATCATATCCCGTTTTATATAAATTTCAATGCGTTAAATAGCGCGCCGCGATGGTAATGGCTCTACTGTTCACCGCTCATAATGACGCAGAATCAGGGGTTATGCGTGTAAGGTGGTGTTTGTTGGTTTAGTCGCATTGGATTCTGAATCAAGTTCAGAATGACGAGGGGTGCGTTCGGAGTGTGGGCATGTGGCATTCTGAACGACGGGATGTGACATTCAGAATAGCAGCGCGTGACGCTCTGAATGACGACGTAGGAAATTCAAATTAATGGTTTGGGTGAGAGGATATGTGAGGCGCGGCAGTTGTGGTAACTATCCGCCCACATAGCAGGCGGATAGTAGATTCAAAAATAATTGCGATCTATTTTGATGCCAAATACGCTCGCCAAGCGCCGAAATGGCTAATGTCTTCTGCCCCCGCCAAGCCGGAGGCTTCGCAGATAAAGCCACTCACTTGGCTGGCATCTGCCAGCGCGACCTTACCAATTCCCAAGGGTGCAGGAATGCCCGCGACAAAGCTGCCGAATTCGCTGGCGGGTAGCGACCACACTTCTACTTCAATTGCTTGGCCTTCATCCGCTGGCGCTACCACCATGCCTGGCCTAAACGGTGGGCCACCAGCCAGCGCATAGAGTTTGTAATTTGGCGCCGATGTGGTTTTTTCAAGCAGGTAGCCACCGCGCTCGGTGAGCTGCCAATTTAGCGGCTGGCCTTCTAAGTGAGCGCCACACACTGCCACGGCAATGCGCTGCTGATTGGCAACGGGGTTCGCCGCAGTCGGCTGGAAGGCGCCTTGATCTTTGCCCAGCGGCAATTGGAAGTACTGCTGTATGCGATTGGCGATCGACAGCAGGCGACGATCGGTAAAGGCCTCGCCAATTAAGGTTACACCAAAGGGGAAACCGCTCGCCGTGAAACCGGTCGGCACTGCCACCCCCGCCAGATCGAAGAGATTCATGTAATTGGTGTAGTAGCCAAGATTGCTATTCAGCTTTATGGGGTCGGCGTTTACGGCGTCGATGCTATAGGGCCGACCTGCGGTTGGGCTCAATAAACAATCTACCGACGCTAGCACTGAGGTTGCGGCTTTGCGCAGGGCTTTTAAACGGTACTGAGCTTGAAAAGCGTCTACCGCCAAACTCTTGGCGCCGCCACCGATAATGGTTTGAATAACCGGCAGCATGGCCTCGGGATTGTCTTGAATCATCGGCGTGGTTGCAATATAGCGCTCTGCGACCCATGGCCCTTCGTAGAGTAGCCGCGCCGCTTCTATAAAGGGCGCAAGATCCACTTCGATAATTTCTACACCTTGTTCTTTTAAGGCGGTGATCGTTTCCTCGTAGCTAGCTTGATAATCGCTGTGGCCAAAAAAGGCGAGTTGATCTGCTGGCAATACGCCGATTCGCAGCGCACCCTGCCACGCGCCGTAATGCCGCGCCTGGTTGGCAAAAGGATTCACACGGCTATAGGCATCGCTGGCGTCTTCGCCCTCGGCAACCGCCAACAGTGTATTGGCATCGTCGCAGTGCAGGGCAAAAATGGTGATGCAGTCCAATGAGCGGCAAGCGGGCAACATGCCGCTGGCCGACAGCAAACCAATACTGGGTTTGACACCAACTAAATTATTGAAGCAGGCGGGCACTCGACCTGAGCCAGCGGTATCTGTGCCCAATGAAAAGCTGGCCATGCCCAAGGCAACCGAAACCGCCGAACCGGCACTGGAGCCACCGCTGACCATGCTCGGATCAAAGCTGTTTTTACAAGCGCCATAGGGCGAACGCACGCCAACCAAGCCAGTCGCAAATTGATCGAGGTTACTTTTGCCCACCGGAATCGCGCCAGCATCAATTAAGCGATGTACCACAAAGGCGGAACGTTCTGGTATATAGCTAAATTCTGGGCAGGCTGCCGTCGTCGGCACCCCCGCCAAATCGATATTATCTTTAATGGCAAAGGGAATTCCGTATAGCGGCAGCGCGTGTATATCCGCTTGTTCCAGCCTTAAAAAATAAGTTTCTAACTCTGCCGCCGTTAGCGCGTGAATCCAAATATTGTGTTCGCGATATTGTTCGATGCGCTCGCCAATGGTCGCAAATACCTCGCGTGGCGTCAGACTGCCGCTCAAATATTGGGCGCGGAGATCCGTCAAACTCAAAGAAGAAGTAAAACTCATGATAATGCCTCCAAAATCAGCAGAGATTGGCCAGCACTTACGCGGGCACCTTCACGCAATAATTGTTTTTTTACACGACCGGCCTCGGGAGCAAGTATCGCAATTTCCATTTTCATGGATTCCAAGAGCAGCAGCGGCTGCCCTTCTTTAACAATATCGCCCTCTGCTACCAACAGCTGCCAGACACTGCCCGCCACTGAGCTGTCGACGGGAATTTCGCCCTCGGCCAAGGTGACAATATCAACATTGTCGACAATCTCCGGCGCTTGGTAATGGAATTGGCCATCGGCATGCCAGCGCGCTAACTCCTCGGCAAAGGCCTGCTCGCGCTTCGCGTTGTGACTGGCAATCTCATCGCCATTTTCTTGCAACATGGTTTGATAGTCAGCAAGCGAGAATTCACCCTCTTCAATCCGCAGGGGGTATTTACCCAGCGGGAAGTCATTACGAATTTGCAGCAGCTCGTCTTGCTCAACCTCGTAGAAACGAATTTGATCAAAGAAGCGCAGCAAATACGGTTCGGTAAATTCGGCGGTGCGCCGGTAGCGATTCCACATTTGCAGAGTACGGCCAATAAATTGGTAGCCGCCAGGGCCTTCCATACCGTATACACAGAGATAAGAACCACCAATGCCCACCGAGTTTTCGGCGGTCCAGGTGCGCGCTGGATTGTATTTGGTGGTTACCAGACGATGGCGCGGATCAACCGGTGTTGCCACTGGCGCGCCTAAATACACATCGCCCAAGCCCATCACCAAATACGCCGCGTTAAAGACAATATCCTTCACCGCTGCGATATCGTCGAGGCCGTTTATGCGACGAATAAACTCTAAATTGCTTGGGCACCACGGTGCATTTTCACGCACCGATTGCTGGTATTTTTCAATGGCCAATTGGCAGGCGGCATCGTCCCAGCTCAGCGGCAAATACACGGTGCGCGATGGCACATTGAGGTGTTCCAGTTGCTTAGACAAATACGCTTCTGCCGCCACTAATTTATCTAGCACGGCAGCCAAACTAATTTTCATGGAATCGTAGTGCAGTTGCAGCGAGCGTATGCCAGGTGTGAGTTCGATTACGCCGGCAATCGGGTTTTGCTGCAAATACTGCATTAAGGCGTGGGCGCGAAAGCGCAGGCGAATATCCAGTTCTTGGGCGCCGTATTCCACCAGCAAGAAATGATCACCAGCCACGCGGTAAACCACATCATCGCCGACCTCGTCTGCACTTAGCTGCCGCACTATAGGCGATGGCAAAGTCGTCAAGGGGTAGGCCTCGGGGCCAGGTGGCGACATATCGCTTAAGGTCAGGCGCTGAAATTTCTCGGCGGCCACCGCGTCGTTCACACTCACCGGTACAAAACGGATTTTGTCACCGGCGCGGAGCTGGCCGAGCTTCCAAAGATCGGCGGTAATTACCGTGGCGGGGCAAACAAAGCCCCCCAGCGAAGGGCCGTCGGGGCCGAGAATAACCGGCATATCACCGGTAAAATCGACGGTGCCAAAGGCATAGGCATTGTCGTGAATATTCGACGGGTGCATACCGGCTTCGCCGCCGCTGCTCCGCGCCCAAGTCGGCTTAGGGCCAATCAAACGCACACCGGTGCGGCTTGAGTTGTAGTGCACCTCCCAGCTCGCGGCAAAAAATTCGGCGATATCATCATCAGTAAAGAAGTCGGGAGCGCCGTGAGGGCCGTAAATTACGCGCAGTTCCCAGTCTTTGCCGATTACTGGCTTAAGTATATTTGGCAATGGCCGCGATGCAACGCTATTGTTTGGCGCCGCTTCACACAGCGATAATACATCGCCAACCCGCAGTGCGCGACCACTGTGACCGCCAAACTGACCCAAGGTGAAGGTAGACCGCGAGCCTAAATACTCGGGGCATTGAATTCCCCCCGCCACCGCCAAATAGGCGCGCGCACCGGCCACAATGCGACCCAAGGCCAAGGTTTGCCCCGCTTTAATATTAATAACTTGCCACAGCGCCGAGGCCGATTCGCCCTTAGGATCTATGACGTGGGTATCCGCACAAAAATGCTGGCAGCTAAGGGGCTGGCCATCAATTGTTACCGGAATTTCGGCGCCGCCAATCACCACCTGAGTATCCACACTGAATAATAAGCTTGGCCCCTGCAGAGTGATTTCCAAACCCGCCGCGCGAGGATCATTGCCCAATACACAATTCGCCATGCGGAAGGAATAGCTGTCGAAGGGGCCAGACGGCGGCACACCCACATTCCAGTAGCCCAGCCTTGCGGGGTAATCCTGCACGGTGGTTTGGGTGCCCGCTTGCACTACATCAATACGACGGGGCTGCCAGCTAAAATTATTTAAATAGCGAGTAGTGAGCTGGCCGCTGATTAGCACGCTGTCGTTGAGTAAGGCGCGCAAATAGTCAAGGTTAGTGACAATGCCGTAGAGTTCGGTGTCGGCCAGCGCGGTGCGCAAGCCCGCAAGCGCCGCTTCGCGGTTGTCGCCATGAAAAATAACTTTGGCCAGCATGGGGTCAAAATACGGCGACACTTCTAAGCCGCTGTCTAGCCAATGGTCAATACGCAAACCGTCAGCCACCGGAAACGCGACTTTGCTCAGCAGCCCTGCGCAAGGTTGAAACTGCTTGTAAGGGTCTTCTGCATACACCCGCACTTGTACGGCGTGGCCCTTGGAAGATAAGCCGCTGCGCAACTGATCTAACTCGGGTAAATCGCCGCTGGCTTGCATCAGCATCCACTTAACTAAGTCTACGCCCCACACTGCTTCGGTAACACCGTGCTCTACTTGCAGGCGGGTATTCACTTCTAAAAAGTAAAATTGCTCGGTGTCGGGGTCGTAAATAAATTCTACGGTGCCCGCATTGCGGTAGTTCACCGCGGCCAATAATTTTTCGGAAAGTGAATACAGGCGCTGGCGCACGCTGTCGGGTAAATTCGGCGCTGGGCATTCTTCTACCACTTTTTGGTTGCGGCGCTGGGCAGAGCAATCCCGCTCGCCGATGGCCACCACCTGACCTTCGCCGTCGCCAAAGACCTGCACTTCGATATGCCGCGCGCGGGCAATAAATTTCTCTAGAAACACACTGTCGTCGGCAAAATTATTACTGCCGAGTTTTTTTACTTTATCAAAACTGCCGCGCAGCTCGGCTTCGCTATGGCAAATCTGCATACCAATACCGCCGCCGCCTGCGGTGCTCTTAAGAATAATGGGGTAACCAATGGCCGCCGCTTCGCTAACAGCCGTTTCAAGATCGGCCAATAAACCGGTGCCTGGCGGTAGTGGTACGCCCACGCCTTCGGCAATATCCCGCGCGCGGTGCTTTAGGCCAAAGCTTTGCATTTGCTCGGCAGTTGGGCCAATAAAGGCGATATTGGCAGCTTCGCAGGCCGCGACAAAACCGGCGTTTTCGCTGAGGAAACCGTAACCGGGATGAATAGCCTCTGCGCCACAGGCTTTGGCAATGGCTAAAATTTTAGCGGCGTCGAGATACGTTTCGGCGGCGCCACCCTCGCCAAGGCTATAGGCTTCATCGGCATTGCGCACATGCATGCTGCGCGCATCGGCTTCGGCATACACCGCCACCGCAACAACATCGAGCTCTTTAAGGCTGCGAATAATTCGTGTGGCAATCGCACCGCGATTGGCAATCAAGACTTTAGTGAACATAGCAATCCTTTACGGGCCGTCCCGTGGCACTTTACGACAGTGGCCGTCCACTGAAGTGATTTAAAAAGTCAGATGTCGGACGTCGGGCGTCAGACCTTGTGCTTAAGCATTCCAAACGAGGTATTCAATTGGCGTTGGGTTGTAGGCGTTGCAGGGGTTGTTTAATTGCGGGCAGTTGGAGATCAGCACGTAGATATCCATCAGTGCTTTTAGCTCCACGTATTTACCTGGCGCAGAAATACCGTCGGCAAAACTGAGGCCGCCCGCTTCGGTTACCGGCACGTTCATAAAGAAATTAATGTTATGACTGATGTCGCGTTTGCTTAAACCATACTCAGGCTTTTCGGCAATGGCGAGCATCCAGCTGTCGCGGCAGGCGTGCATGCAACGTTTTTCTAAATCGTAGCGCACGGTATTACTCTCGGTGGCGCAGGCGCCGCCCAAGGTGTCGTGGCGCCCACAGGTGTCGGCAACAATTTCGAGCATGGCGCGGTTTTCATTGCTGCGTAAAATTGAACCAGCAGTGAGGTAGACATTGCCCTGTTCGCGAATGGTATCGGTCGCGCTATAGCGCTCACTGGGATTCGCCGCGCTGTAAAACAAGGTGTCTGCGGCTTGGTTGCCTTCTAAATCTAAAATCCGAAAAGTTTGTCCGGCGCTGACTTTGCCAAGATAGTAGTCGCCCGCGCCGACGGTCATCGTAAATACGGCGGTGTCGGCCTGTAATTGACTTGTTTTAATCATCTTCAATCCTCCACCTTAGGCGCCCAAGTAATACAGGGCGTTATTGGCAAAACCCCGCGCATTTTCTGGGCAGTGATTTAGGCATTCGTCATCCTCGGCAACGGCGGCGGCCAAACCAAGTTCGATACCAATGCGGTGTTTGGGATATGTCTCTGCCTTGCTATAGGGATGTGGGCAGCTATGCAGTAGCACCAAAGTATCCATTTCAAAGCGCAGGGTGACCGTGTCGCCAATATTGCTGCCCGACGGCGCCAAGGCCATATTGCCCTCGGCGTCGGTCATCACTTTGCTAAACCAGTTTAGATTAGCCGCCATGTCTGCCGCGCCTAAACCGTATTTGGCCAGCTCAACCAGAAAGGCATCGTAGCCATTTTGGTGCCAGTCGTTGCGGTCAGCTTGGTAGTCCCGCGCGCCCCATTTCTCGGCAATATGACTGGCGTGGCTATTGCCACATACCGTGTCGTGCCAGCCAAAACTGTCTGCGGTAATTGATGCAAAAATTCGGCCCATATCCGAGTACAGGCAATGGCCCTGAGTTAATTTAAAGGTGTGCTGGCACTTGAGTGTGTCGGGTGCGTTATAGCGCTCCAGTAAATTGCGGGGGTTGTAAAACAACATTCCGACATTGCTAGCACCGCTTAAATCCCGCAGGGTCAGTTGCGTACCCCGGCGCAATTCCAGTGACCAGTGGCCACCGGGCGCTAATTCTGTTGTGTAATTTTGCATTGCTATATTTCCTCCGCCTGCTTATTGGCAGACAGACTCCCGTCTATTTCTTCAAGTAATTCTGGCTCGCAGGCGCCGACAGGCAGGTCGTAGGTAATACCTGCGCCATAGGCATTGGGGGCCTGTGGGTCGACCCGCAGTTTGTCGAATACCCACAGGCGGGTGCCAAGGTGAAAGCCTTCTTTTAGATCGTGGGTGACCATAAACACGGTGAGTTTGTGTTTGCGCCACAAATTTAAAACCAGCTCGTGCATATCGGCGCGAATACCGGGGTCGAGGGCACCAAAGGGTTCGTCTAATAATAAAATGCGCGGTTTTAAAATAAGGGCTTGAGCTATCGCCAAGCGCTGACGCATGCCCCCAGACAGTTCATCTGGATAGCGATGTAACATATGACTCAGGCCAACTATATTAAGCAGTTCAGCGGCCTCTTCCCGCGCGGCTTTCTTCGCTGCGCCCCATAAAAAACCTAATTTACTGCGTTCAAAAGCGCGGGCAATCGCCACGTTTTCTAATACTGTTAAGTGCGGAAAAACCGAGTACTGCTGAAATACCACACCCCGACCCGAATCGGGTTCGCTCGGTATCGCTTTGCCGTCTACCAAAATACTGCCTTGCGACGGCGAATCGGTGCCCAGTAGCATTCGCAAGAAAGTGCTTTTACCGCAGCCCGAGGCGCCAACCAAGGTCACGAACTCACCTTCTTTTACCGTGGCAGAAATATTTTCCAAAATGATGTTGTCGTCGAAGCGTTTCCAAACATTGCGAATTTCAATCATGACTTGCCCTCCTGCTGGGCATGCCAGGGGAAGGCAACGGCGCTAAGTTTGGCGAGGGCGTAATCGATAATAAATGCCAGCAAGGCGATCCACGCCACATAGGGCAGAATCACATCCATAGATAAATAGCGCCGCACTAAAAACACGCGGTAGCCCAAGCCGTCAGTCGAGGCGATGGCCTCAGCGGCAATTAGAAATAACCACGCCGAGCCCAAGGACAAGCGCACTGCATCTATTAAGCGCGGCAGCAATTGCGGAATTAAGACCCGCACAATAATTTGCCAGCTATTGGCACCCAAGGTTTGGGCTTTGACGAGTTGCTCGCGAGGAATTTCTAAACTGCGCTTTTGAATATCGCGGGCGATAAACGGGGTAATACCAATGGCGATCAAGGCGACTTTAGACACCTCGCCCAAGCCGAACACAATAAACAATACTGGCAACAAGGCCATTGGCGGCACCAGCGACACCACGGTAAGCAGCGGCGCAAAGCTGGCATTGACGACCGGCAAGGCGCCGGTCAGCAAACCGAATAACATACCCAGAGACGCGGCTATTGCCATACCAATGCCCAAGCGGCGCAAACTGCTTAAGGTGTCTTGCCAAAACAAATAATCGCCACTGCGCTTGCTGGGTTCAAAGGCCAAGCGATTAATAGCATCACCCATTTGGGTGAAGCTCGGCAGTAATTTGTCTTGGGGGTTTTCAGCAAGCCGCGCGTCAGATGCCGAGATATACAGCAGTAAAATCACTGCAAAAGGCAGTAGGGCTAGACCAATCCGCCATACTCGACTGGGTCGTACATTGATCAGTCGTTTCATAAATTTGCTAAACCCGAGTGCATACGCTGTTGGCAAAGCGAAAGGTGGTTGAAGGTAGGCGCATCCCTGCGCCTGATTGTTGTTACCCGTAATCTACAGGCTTAGTCTCCCTCCCTGTTGTTGGAGGGTGATCTCGTCAAACGCGAGATTTACAGTTTGCCGTCTGCCGCCATTTGCATATAGCTGGGGTCAAAACGGAATTTGATATTGGCTTTGTTACCATAAACCCCTGCTGGGGTTTCAATGCCGATAAAGCCAGCGTCGGGTGCACCGTCACCCAGCAAGCCGTGGGCAAAGGAAAATTCCGCCACATTCTTCATGGTGGTTTTCAAGGCCGCACTCTTAGTAAAGGCAACTGCTTCTGCTGGCGTGTAAAACATTTGGGTACTCGCCAACTGGGCTTCGTAACCGGCTAAATCGGTGCCCGATGCCACACCCATGGTGGTACGCGCTGCAATTCCGGTTTTGTCTTTGGCGCTCATGGTGGCCATGATTTCATACCATGCGCCGGTCAGTGCTTTGCCCAATTTCGGATTGGCTTTCAAGACCTCGGTGTTAATAACCATTAAGTCAATTATTTCACCCGGAATTTGCGAGGAGTCAAAAACCTTATTCGCTCCTGGCATGCTGGTAATTTCGCTAAGCAGTGGATTCCACGTTGCCACCGACGTAACCCCATCGGTGGGGAATACCGCGACCATATCAGCGTCGGAGGTGTTTACCACGGTAACGTCTGACTCGCTCATGCCCACGCTCTCTAAACCGCGAGCGAGCAGGTAGTGGGAAACGCTAAGCTCAACCAAATTAACGCGCTGACCTTTAATGTCTTTGAGTTTGTCGGAGCCTTTTAAGACCACACCGTCATTGCCGTTAGAGAAGTCGCCAACAATCAGGGCCGTGCTATCGACGCCGCCAGCAGCGGGAATGGTCAGGGCATCCATATTGGTCATGGCGCAGGCGGCAAATTCGCCCGTGGTGTATTGGTTAATGGATTCGATGTAATCGTTGATTTGTACTACCTCAATATCGAGGTCGTACTTTTTGGCCCACTTATCCATGATCTTCTGCTCGGCGGCATAGCCCCAAGGCATCCAGCCCACATAAATTGACCAACACACCTTAAAGCTATCGGTAGCTGCAGCAGAAAACGAAGAAAATGTGAGTGTAAGCAGTAAAGCGGAAAGTCGCTTCATCGTTGAACCTCCAGAGGTTTCACACGGTTTCATAGAGCACTCCTGGCGCATATCGCCGTTCGTCTCCCGGGCTTTTGTCCCGCCGTGTAACCTTCTTGCAGCCTAGCCACGTACTCTGAAGGTCGAAAGCTCTCGGACCAGTCGTTGCTTTACCTATAGAAATAGTCGCAACCGGAACCCTAGCTTTCCATTTTTTGTGTCGTGTCCAATGCCACCAAGAGTGCGGACATCAAACACTATACACATTACGTGCCAAACACCGTAATGGCCCATTATTAATACATTAACGTTGATTTAAAGGCAAATAAGGCATCCATTAAGTGCACATTAGCGCACCAAATAAGGATTGACGCACCATATTGAGTCACTCATGTTTTGGCTGAGCGCCTTGTCATAAAAACGCACTAATACTGACATTTTATCGTCCCTATTCTGTAACAGCCCCCACCTACACTGATGCGGTTTTAAATATCTCCTACCCACCAACGACGGGAATAATTATGAAAAGGGCATTATTACAACTCTCTATAGCGAGCATTCTCGCAGCGGGCCTGAGCGCTTGTGGCGGTGACGATGGTGACCGCGGCCCCGCCGGTGCAGACGGCGCCGCTGGCAACCCAGGTTCGGCTGGCGCGCCAGGATCAGCAGGTGCACCCGGCGCAAATGGAAATGATGGCAAAGACGGCCTAGAAGGTGCAGCCCTAAAGCGTTTTGCCTCAGCGCCATTGGGTGCGGAGTTTACCGGCTTGTTCGTTAATAGCGACGGCGTGTTGTTCAGCAACATCCAACACCCAAGCGGCTCCAACACCACCATGGATGTCGACGGCAAGACTATTGATAAGGGCACCATCGGCGCATTTATGAATGTCGATGTAAATAATCTCGGCAATGTCGCCGCCATGGACTTCCCTATTACCACCGCCGATAAAGAGCGAGTACTCAGCGCCGCAGGCAGCTATATGGTACTGGCGCAGCAAAACGATGACCTCGCCAGCGGCAAACAAATGGGCGACATCGTTGCGGCAGATGGCAGCACGGTATTAAAAAGCTCCAACGACCCCGACTTTAACGCGGCGGTTTCTGATGGCGGCACCGGTTACTTTCTGTATTCCAACTGGGAAGATCGACCCGGCGGCATGAGCCGCATCAAACTGAGCAGTACCTATGCGGTTACTCAGGAGGGAATGTTAGATTTCTCGTCTGTTAAAGGCACGTGGGTTAACTGCTTTGGCACATTGAGCCCCTGGGGCACGCCATTAACATCTGAAGAGCTGTATTTTGACAATACCGCCGATTGGTTTAATGCCAGTAATAACGAAGCCAAATCAATTGCCGAATACCGAGGCTTCCCCACTGATGGCAGTGGTAACTGGGGCAATCCCTACGACTACGGTTATATCGTAGAAATTGGCACCGGCGGCACTGTTGCCGCTGCTGACGTGGCCAATGTCACCATGAATAAGCTAGAACTCATGGGCCGCTTCTCCCACGAGAACGCGGTAGTCATGCCAGATTTACGCACTGTGTTCTTAAGCGATGACGGCAGCGGCACCGTATTGTTTAAGTTTGTAGCAGACAACCCCAGCGACATGAGTTCAGGTTCACTCTACGCAGCTAAAGCTACGCAATCTGCCGGTGTTAAGGACCCTGCTGAAGCCGCTTTCGCCATTGAGTGGATTAAGATCGCCACGGGTAATGAAGCCACCATCGAAGCGGCTGTCGCTAGCTTTAACGGCACTTTAGCCGAGGCCAAGCAAATTACCGCACAGCAAATCAATGACTACGCCGAGTCAAAATTGAACGCCGACCTCGACACTAGCGGCACGGTGGCCAGCAATCCGTTTACTGACGACCGTGTCGGTTTCCTTGAGAGCCGCAAGGCGGCCGCAGCAATGGGTGCAACTGCCGAGTTCAATAAAATGGAAGGCGTTAATATCAACTTCGGTCTTGCCGATAGTTGGTGGAATAACGGCGCCGCCGATGGCAAACAAGCCTATATGTATATGGCCATGTCAGACACCACCGGTGCGATGTCAGATAGCAGTGGCAATATTCAGCTAGATGGCACCCACGGCAAATGTGGCGCGGTTTACCGAATGAAACTGGTCAAAAACAGTGCAGGCTTGGTCGATATCAAAACGCTCTCGCCGGCCGTTGTTGGCGGCCCCTACGACGGCAGCCGCAGCACCAACCGCTGTAACATAAATAACATATCCAACCCCGATAATCTGGTGGTTCTGGACGATGGCCGAGTATTAATCGGTGAAGACACCGGTAATCACCAAAACAATATTATTTGGTTGTTTGAAGACCCCGCTCTGTAAAACCCGCGTGTTACAGCAGTTTAGAGGGCGGATTTATCCGCCCTCTTTTTTTATTGGTAAGGAATCCATGAAAGCGCTCATTCTTATTTTTCTTTTCATTTTAGCCGCCTGTGACGCATCGCCTAAAGACAAGCTAAATGCAGTACAGCACGAACCAGTGGCAACAGATGCTAGGGTGCTAAACCAGCTCAAATTTCCCCCAACAATTGCGGCCGGTAGTCAGGGCATATTACGCCTACCGCCGAGCGACACTCTCTACAATGCCGAGGCGGTCATTCCCCCCCAGTGCTATACCAAGCACGAAGGGCAATACAACCCCTGCATGACCTGCCACCAGAGCTACCCCTACCGCAGCCGCCCCAACACTATGAACGACAGCAATTTGCAAAGCGTGTATGCCTTTTCTGATTTGGGCCTAAGCAACCATTGGCAAAATTTATTTGAAGATCGCCGGCAAAAAATGGCTGAGATCAGCGACCAACAGGTTATCGATTATCTTTACACCGACAATTACAGCCCATTAATTGATCAGCTAAAAAACACGCCGGATTGGCAGGGCCCCATTCCCGAGATTAAAAATTTGCACCTAGGCGCGGCGGCCTTCGACCACCACGGCATCGCCAAAGACGGCAGTCACTGGGTTGCCTTTAACTACAAACCACTACCCAGTACTTTTTGGCCCACCAATGGCTCTACCGACGATGTGATGATTCGCCTACCGGCTAAATACCGGCAATCGTCCTGCCAAAACAGCCCAGAATCCCGAGACGCCTATCTGGCCAATCTCTCGATTTTAGAAATGGCGATTAAAGATCTCGATCAAATTTCGCTACCCGATATTGATGAAAACGCAGTGTGTCAGGACCTAAATGCCGACGGCAAATTAGGCATCATCCAAACATTGCACCGCCCAAGCCACTATATTGGCGGTGCCGCTGACGAAGTCCTTAGCCCCATGCTCTACCCTCTTGGCACCGAATTTTTACACTCGGTGCGGTACGTCGGCATCGATAAGGGCGGCGCCATTGGCCTACCCCCGCGCATGAAAGAACTGCGCTATATGCGCAAATATGACTACTACAATCCAAATCACTTGGTGTCCAAATACGGCAACGAATATCAAGAGAAAGTCGAAGGCCTGCTACCGCAATTTATTCATCGTGGCGATCAAGGCACCGATAATAGTTTTGGCTGGATGCTGCTCGGCTTTATTGAAAACCAACAAGGTCAGCTGCGCAAACAAAGTGATGAGGAGCAATTGTTTTGTATGGGCTGCCATACCACTATCGGCTCGACTATCGATCAAACCTTTGCCTTTGCTCGCAAGGTGACTGGCGCCGAGGGCTGGTCCTATATCGACTTAGTCGGCATGCCCGACGCCCCAAATGTAGACACCCCAAATGCGAATGAAGGCGAAATTGCCCATTATTTGCGTACCGTCGGCGGCGGTAATGAATTTAGAGAAAACGATGAAATTCGCCAACGCTTTTTTAATGCTGATGGCAATCTTAATACTACAGCGGTACAGGGATTGGATGTGTACCAGCTTATTACGCCGTCGCTACGCCGCGCGCTAGATTTGAATAAGGCTTATATGAGCATTGTTGCCGACCAAGATTTTATTCATGGTCGTGACGCCAATTTAAAGCCGGTAACAAATGTGCATAAGGAAATTGATCCCGAAACGACGCCAGTGCTTCCAGGAGATAAAGCCGTGCAGTGGGACATTCGCTTGCAATGGACAAACGAGGAAAAAATAAAGAACACAGCGCTTCCGTTAAGTACAAAATAATTAGATAGTGGCCAATGACTGCACAGAACTCAGGGGCAACAATGACGCGCAAATACAACACATTAACAATAGCGCTAGCAGCGAGCATAGCCACACTCATGCTAGCAGCTTGCAGCGACGGCAAAATATCGCCGTCCATCACACCAAGTAAAGCCCTAAGTACAGCGCTGCTCACACACCAAAGCAGCGCGCCATTAATTGCCAATACTCTACAAAACCAATGGTATCTTGACGCCGCAAGCACCCTTGCCAGCAAACCCCTAGGTGAAGCTGAGCGCGGCAAGGCGCGTAATATTATTTTATTTTTAGGCGACGGTATGAGTATCGCCACGATCACCGCCGCGCGAATTCTCGCCGGACAGCGCTTAGGTCAAAGCGGGGAGGAATACGCGCTGAGTTTTGAGTCGTTCCCCTACACCGGTTTAGCTAAAACCTACAATGTCGATTCACAGACCCCCGATTCCGCTGGCACCATGACCGCCATTGTATCGGGCCTAAAAACCGATGCCGGGGTGCTCGGTGTCGATGAAAACGTCATTCCCGGCAACTGCCAAAGCCTTGCGGGAAATGAAGTGATCAGCGCCTTGGAGTTAGCTGAGCTAGCCGGTAAAGCGACCGGCATTATCTCCACCGCCAGAATTACCCACGCCACCCCCGCCGCAACCTATGCCAAAACAGCTGATCGCGACTGGGAGGCCGACAGTGACCTACCTGACGCCGCAAAAGCGGCGGGCTGTGAAGATATCGCCAGCCAATTAATCGATTTTGAAAAAAATCTAGAAGCCCGTATTCCCGGCGCCGACGTCGACGGCATTGAGGTGGTAATGGGCGGTGGTCGACGTGCGTTTATCGATAAAACCGACGCCAGTGGCGAAGGTCATCGGCAGGATGGCCGCAATTTAATCCAGGAGTGGCAACGGCAGTACCGCGATGGCAAATACCTCCAAAATGCAGCTGATTTACAGGCAATTAAGCCAAACGCAACAGGCAAGATTTTGGGTTTGTTTAATCCAACGCATATGCAGTATGAGTCAAACCGCGACACCAGCAACAGCGGTGAACCCTCGCTACAAGCAATGACCGCCGCCGCAATAACGCGGCTAAACCAAAATCCCAGCGGGTATTTTCTTATGGTCGAGGGCGGTCGCATCGATCATGCCCATCACGCTGGCAATGCCTATAACGCCTTAAATGAAACCATTGCCTTCGCGGATGCCGTCGCGACTGCCATGACATTTAGCAATTCCGACGACACCTTAATTATAGTGACCGCAGACCACGGTCACGTCTTCAGCTTTAGTGGTTACCCCAAGCGTGGCAACCCTATTTTAGGCAAAGTGGTAGGCGTTGGCAGTGATACTCCGACGCTGGCCGCCGATGGCATGCCCTACACCACATTGGGCTATAGCAATGGCCGGGGATTTCAAAACCTAGGCACTGACAATAATGCTGATACCGCATACCAACAAGAAATACAGGCTGGTCGCCACAACCTAGAGGATATCGACACCGAAACCAGCGGCTTTCACCAAGAAGCCCTAATCCCCCTTTCAGCCGAAACCCACTCTGGCGAAGATGTGGCCATTTACGCCCGTGGCCCAGGCGCCGCGCTTATTAGCGGCAGTAACGAGCAGAACTTGATATTTCATGTAATAAATTACGCTGCAGATTTTTTGCGCAGCCCGGCAAGTCATTAACCCCTAGATAGGGGTTTCTTGCAGACATAAAAAAGGCGTACCGCCATTACAGCAATACGCCCAAAAAAGACCTAAAGGGTGGGTAAAAATTTACTTCGCAGAAACCTGTAACTGTTTGTGGTAACGAACTAGTTGGTTATAGTGATCTGCCGTTTCTTCTAACCGCGCTACCGCCGCGTTGTAGACAAAATCGTCAGAGTAACCCTCACAAACTTCCAATCCTTGTGATGCGCGGTCAAGGTACTCCTCAACGGCAAATTTCAGGTTTGGCATATCTTCAATTGCGCTTGCGCTTACCTCAGGTAAACTCGGCGGATTCATTACCGCAGCCAGTGCGCAGTTCGCATAACTATTCAATGACACGAATGCCAAAGCAGCCAATACGCTGCCTAATATTAACTTCTTCATCAGATACACCTCGCGCTACAAAGCACAAATTCTAATAACGATAGTTATGATACCAAAATACACACTTATATCCACAGAAAAATTGACACATCGTCAACAAATGCGTCGAAATAAATATAAACCCTTTATTATCAATTAGTTAATTTTAATCAAAACTTGCATCAAAACCTATTAGGTTACAATTAACCGCATTGTGTCGTTGGGTATATTCCCCCCACAAAACCTAAATGAGAAGATCAGCCACAAATGCCGGCAAAATACAGAAGCGAGGAATAAATTCACCGGGCAACCAACCGCATAGGGCATTTACGGCCAAGAAGAAGCAAATAGTTTAAGAGGGAGGACGCTGGCCGCAGCAACGAGCGGACAGCATTCCAAACAGGCGACCAAAGGTGGGACTAGCTAGCTCAGCGGACGTTACCGCGAAGATCAAGAAAACGATCTACCAATAGATCTGGCTCGGCGTCTACTACCGGCGCACCGTGATTGTAACCATAACTCACACACGCAACGGGCATACCCGCCGCCCGCGCCGCCGCGACATCATTCACGGAATCCCCAACCATCACGGTATTGGCAAGCGGCACCCCTAGCTGCTGGCACGCCAAAAACAATGGCGCGGGATCGGGTTTACGCACTGCCAAGGTGTCACCGCCGACCAAGACCGGCATCAGCTCTTCCAGGCCAAAGTGGGCAAGAATAGGCTGACTGAATCTGGCAGGCTTATTAGTCACACAAGCCATTTTAATACCCTTGGCCTGCCAATGCCTTAAGGCCTCACGCACGCCAGGGTAAAGCACGGTTTGCTCACACGTCTGCTTGCCATAGTGTTCAAAAAACACCGCAAGCAACTGATCGACCAAGGCGGCGTCTAACGATTGCTCAGGCATCTCAAGCGCAAAGGCCAAGCCGCGCTGTACCAGCTTCCGTGCGCCATTACCGACCCAACCCCGCACCCGACCAACACCGGCAGGCACATAATTGAGTTGCTCCAGACTTGCGTCTAGCGCCGCGGCCAAATCCGGCACACTGTCGATAAGCGTGCCATCCAAATCAAATAAAATGGCCTGTAACTCACGACCACCTAAAAGATCTTGTAATGCACTCATACGCCAGCCAATTCGTTCCGCATTTTTTCAATCGTTTCACTGTAGTCGCCACCATTAAAAATTGCTGAGCCAGCCACAAAGGTATCTGCCCCTGCGGCCGCCACTTGAGCAATATTTTTAGCAGAGATACCGCCATCCACTTCAAGGCGAATATCCCGACCAGAGGCGTCGATCAACGCCCGCACTTCTTTAATTTTGTCGAGGGTCGAGGGAATAAAGCTCTGTCCACCAAAGCCAGGGTTCACCGACATCAGCAAAATCATATCGAGCTTATCCATGACATATTTCAATACGTCAGGACCAACCGCAGGATTCAACACCAAGCCCGCCTTACAACCAGCGTCGCGGATCATCTGCAGCGAGCGATCAACATGGGTTGTGGCATCAGGGTGAAAAGTAATAATACTGGCGCCCGCTTCAGCAAAATCGGCAATCATGCGATCAACTGGCGAAACCATCAAATGCACATCAATTGGCGCTTTCACACCGTGCTTGCGCAAGGCCTTGCACACCATGGGCCCAATAGTCAGATTCGGCACGTAGTGATTATCCATTACATCGAAGTGAACAATATCAGCGCCCGCCTCCAGCACCGCGTCAACTTCCGCGCCTAAACAAGCGAAGTTTGCCGATAATATCGATGGGGCTATCCAGTAATCTGCCATTTTAGTTTCCTGAAAAATTGAGGCGCTAGTTTAATGCGCAAACCATTACGGTATCTATAAGTACATAATCGGTATTTTACGGCACTTTCGGCGCTGAATCAGCAGGCCTAGGCGACGCACTTAAAAAGTCGTCGAGATCAGCCAATCGCTGGGGCGTACCGATATCCCACCAATGACCTTGAAACAATTCACCGCTGAGACCGCCACTGGCTATCGCGCTCTGCATAAGCGGTTTTAAGGCGCGCTGCCCTTGGGCCAAGCCCCGAAACATCGACGGGCGCCATACGCTAATACCCGAAAAAGTATGGCGGGGCCCAAGGTCATCTTCAGTCACCAAGCCAGCGTCGGTCAGCGCAAAATCACCACTAGGGTGATGAGGCGGATTTTCAATCAGCACGAGATGCGCCGCTTGCGGCCGACAGTTTAATAGGCAGCTAAAATCAAAATCCGTCCAAACATCGCCGTTGACCAATAAAAATGGCGCGTCGTCGTCACTGTCTAAGTAAGGCAAGGCTTGAACGATGCCCCCGGCGGTTTCCAGCGGCTGCTCTTCTCTGGACAAGTGAATGCGAAGACCATAGCCGTTGGCGGAACCGAGGTAGTCTTGAACTTGGTCGGCGAGCCAAGAACAATTCACCACCACCTCACTCACGCCTGCGGCGGCCAGTTTGGCCAAATGAAAATCAATGAGCGGACGACCGCCAGCCCGCAACAGCGGCTTCGGGCAGTGATCGGTCAGGGGCCGCATCCGCGTCCCCAGCCCTGCGGCCAAGATCATGGCTTTCATTTAGTCAGCGTCCTTAAACCAGCTTTGCTGACAGATTAGCGGCATTAACTTACTGTCAAACCACGCCAAAAACTCATCAAACTCCGGGTAGCGACTGGCGATGCTCAAGGTGTATTCCAACACCAGCGGCAAATCAGCAAGATACCCAGGCTTACCGTCGCGCAAATTCAAACGGGCAAATATACCAAGCACCTTGATGTGGCGCTGTAAGCCCATCCAGTCCACATCTTGGCAAAACTCTGCTTCAGAGCGCCCCGCCAGCAGGCCCGCTTGCATTGCCATGCGGCGATACACGCTAATCCAATCATCCACCAACTCTTCTGGCCAACTGATATAGCAATCGCGGATCAGCGACACCAAATCGTAACTAATAGGGCCGACCACGGCATCTTGAAAATCAATCATGCCCAGACGTTCATCAGCCAACACCATTAAATTGCGGCTGTGAAAATCCCGATGAACCAAGACCTGGGGCTGAGCAAGCGCGCGCTGGCTCAACAGGGAAAACACCGCATCGAGCATCACAAGCTCGGCGCTATCGAGCTGATAACCCAGCAGACCGCCCACAAACCACTCGGGGAACAGTTTCATTTCAGTAGTTAGCCGCGCTTCATCGTACGGGGGCAAACTGTGCTGTTCACTCGGTATGCGCTGCATGGCCAACATCACGCCAAAGGCTTGTTTATAGTAATGATCTGCCGCTGCACTGCTCACCAGTAATGGCAACAGCAACTGGTCGCCAAAATCTTCTTGCAATAAGAAGCCTCGCGGCTTGTCCCAGCCCAACAACGCCGGCACTCTGGCACCATGTTTGTGCAATAGAGCCTGCACGGTCGCAAACGCCAAGTTATCTTCTTTATCTGGCGGCGCGTGCACCGCAATCACACTGCCGCCGTCATTAAGCTGCAATCGATAATAACGGCGAAAACTGGCGTCGCCAGACACCACTACCAAGACATTTGCCGCATCCGCAGGACTGAGCGACAGTTGCTGCAGACACCAACTGTGTAATTCTTTCAATATGTGATCCATTTTTATTCCGTTAAAAGCCAGAATTTCTGGCCTTTTATACTCTCAGGCGGGCATCCTAGCAGAGAATGCTTTATTATCCACCTTCGCCAATCCGGGCTCCATCGCCAAAATAAAACCATTAACCGATGCCAGTGCTTCGCCTACTTACTCTCGCCCTTATCGCCACGGCCAGTAGCGCCGCTTTAGCGCAGAATACGACGTCTGAAACTTGTGGCGATACCAGCAATGCGGCGCTCAGCGGTGACATCAGCAATTTGCCCGCCTATTACCAGCATTGGCACTGGGTACCCAATAGTCATTTGACCAAAACGGCACGCTGCGGTCTCACCCCCGGCTGTCAGGGGCGGTTTATTGAGCCCGCCAGAAACTGGGACGGCGCTGGCATCACGCCCCTAAGCGCGCCCCTCAACGTCTCCGCCGACACCATCGAGTCCATCGGCGCCAAAGCCACCATGACCGGCGACGTGCAATTGCGTAAAGGCGATCTCAGCTTAGATGCTGGCTATGCCCAGTACAATCGCAGCAATAGCACGGTGTTACTCCGCGACAATGTCGTCTTACGTCAACCGGGCATACTGCTTCGCGGCCAATTCGCCCAAATTGACACTAATCGCGGCTTAGGCGAACTGCAACAAGCTGAAATCTTAAGTTTCCAAACCGGCGCCCGAGGCACCGCTGAGCGCATTGCAAGACCCGATTACAGCCGCTTTGAAATGGACGGTGCCAGCTACACTCAGTGTACCCCCGACAATGAAACATGGTCACTCCACGCCGACAGCATTGTCCTAGACTACGACAGTGGCCGAGGCGTCGCCCGGGGCACCAGCATTCGCGTTTATGACGTTCCCGTATTTTACAGCCCCTATCTAAACTTCCCGGTAGACGATCGCCGGGCCACCGGCTTTTTATTCCCATCTATTGGTCTCGCCAGTAACAGTTTGGACATTTCAACGCCTTACTACCTGAACCTTGCACCAAATTACGACGCGATTATTGCACCACGATTTATCGAAAATCGTGGTGAAGCGCTAGAAACCGAATTCCGGTACCTAAATCGCTACAGTGAATGGGCCGTCAGCAGTAGCTACTTGCCAAACGACCAAAGCGAGAACATTGATCGCTGGCTGATCGACGTTAAAGAAGAAGGATTTGTCAGCGAGCAGTGGGGAACGGAAATTGACTATACCAAGGTCAGCGACATCGACTATTTCTCTGATCTTGGCCTCGCTAACTTGGCGGTTAAACGCAGCACCCACCTGAATCAACAGGGCGCATTGAACTACACTTCCGACAACTGGCGCGGCCGCTTAGAGGTGCAGCGCTACCAGACAATAGCCGTGGTAGAAGACCCATACCAGAAACTGCCCCAGCTACGTTTAAATTATCAGTCTCCCGCAAAAAATTTCCAGCTCGAACCCATTATCGAGTTCGAATACACCCAGTTTGACCACCGCGATAGCTTGCGCGAGGGCGGCACCAAGGTTACCGGCGAGCGGGTCTATGCAACCGCCGGCACCAGTTTCCCTATGCGCTGGCGCTGGGGGTTCATTGAGCCCGCCATAAAAAGCCGAATGGTCAACTATGAGCTTGAAGACGCGCAACTTGCTGGCATTGACGCCAGCCCCAGCGCCAGCAGCGCTTTGTTCAGCGTTGATAGCGGCTTGTATTTCGAGCGCGAGCTAAGTATCAGTGACCAAGCTTGGACCCAAACCTTAGAGCCGCGCTTATTTTACCGCTATTCAGAATACGAAGAGCAGAGCGATCAACCCGACTTTGACAGCGCCGCGCTAACCTTTACCTACCAGCAATTATTTCGCGACACCCGCTTTACTGGGCACGACCGCCTCGACGACGCCAATCAGGTCGCCCTCGGCATCAGCAGCCGCTTTATTAACAATGCTGCAGGGCGTGAAGTATTAACCGCCAGCGTCGGCCAGCTCCATTATTTTGACGACGGCAAAGTTCAGCTGCCCGGAGACGATATTCGCAAAAGCAGTAACTCTGACTTTGCCGCCCAATTTCGCCTTTTACCTGATGACAATCGTTGGTTCAGCGTTGATCTTCTGTATGATGCACGGCAAGGGGTGCTTAATCAGAGCAATCTGGGCTACCATCAGCGCAGCGACAATGGCGCGCTGTTCAATATTGGCTACACCTTCCGCCGCGAAGGTAATGAATTTGGCGGACTAGAAAACAATATCAAGCAGGGCGACGCCTCCGTAAGTCTGCCGCTAAACAGTCAGTGGAAACTGTTTGCCAAGACCCAATACGATTTTGAAGACAACCGCCCTGTTGAAAACTTGATTGGCGCCGAGTATCAAAACTGTTGCTGGCTGAGCAGAGTGGTTTATCAACGCGCGCTGGAACCCGACGACAATAGCGGGTCTAACACCAGTGGCACCGACAACAACTCGGCGGTGCTCATTGAATTTCAATTGAAAGGACTGGGTGGGCTTGGCACCGCAGTAACCAGTGTTCTTAAGGAAAGTATTTTTGGCTACCTATCTGATGAATAATATGCGTTTACTCAAAACCTTAACTGCCACGCTAATGATTGTTTTAGCGCCCCTGGCTCAAGCTGAGACCAAATGGCTGGATAAAATTGTCGCCATTGTCGATGACGACATCATTCTGGCCAGTGAACTCGATACCCGTATAGACAGTATTACGGCAAATATTGAGCGCTCTGGTAAAGAAGGGCCGCCACCGGAGCAGCTCCGCAAAGAAGTTCTGGATTTGCTCATTTTAGAAAATATCCAGCTACAGCTTGCCAACCGCTACGGCGTGCGCATTGAAGACGAAGAACTCAATGCCGCAGTAGCCAGAATTGCCGCAGGCAACAACCTGACCCTAGCCCAGTTCCAGCAGGCGCTTACTGCCAGTGGCGCCTCGTATCTCGCGGTGCGCGAGCAAATCGCCAAGGAGATGATTCTCCAGCGCGTGCAAATGGGTAATGTTAGCCAGCGCATTCAAATCAGCGACCAAGAAATCCAAAGTTTCCTGAAATCCGAGGAAGGCCGCCAGCGGACCGCGCCGGAATACCACTTTTCACACGTACTTATTCCAGTTGACTCCGACGCCAGCCCGGCCCAGCGCCAACAAGCCGAAGCCAGAGCTAAAGCCCTGAGCGCCAAAATGCGCGCGGGTAAAAATATCGACAACGCCAACGACGCGATTAGCATCAGCGACCTAGGCTGGCGCAAAAGCACCGAACTGCCGTCGCTGTTTACCGACGTTGCCGCCAAGATGAACGACCTCGACGTTTCAGACCCAATTCAAAGTGCTAGCGGCTATCATATTATCCAGTTACTGGAGAGCCGCGGTGTAAAGCAAATGGTCAAGCAAACTCGTGCCAGCCACATCTTGCTCAAACCATCCGCAATCCGCAGCGAAGCCCAAACCGTTGCCCTTGCTAAAGAATTGCGCCAGCGCATTCTCAATGGCGAATCCTTCCGCGACCTTGCCAAAGAGTACTCTGAAGACATCGGCTCCGCCCAAGAAGGCGGTGACCTCGGCTGGACCACCCCCGGCCAACTCGTACCAGAATTTCAGAAAGCCATGGATGAAACCGCACCGGGTGAAGTTCACGAGCCCATTGCATCAGACTACGGCTGGCATATTATTAAAGTCATTGAGCGCCGCAATCAGGATGTAACCAAAGAAATGCGCAAGCAAATTGCTCGCAATATCATCCACGAACGCAAATATGCCGACGAACTGGACATCTGGCTGCGCAAAATTCGCAGCGAGGCCTTTGTCGACATCAAAATTTGATGCCAAGCCGCATTGCTATCACCCCCGGCGAACCTGCCGGGGTCGGCCCAGAACTCCTCGTTAAGCTTGCGCAAGAAAACTACGACGTCGAACTCGTGGCCTTTGCCGATCCGGCGCTGCTTATGCAACGCGCCGCCGCCATTGGCCTGCCCCTGCAATGCCTGCCCTGTGACCTTGACGCGCCCGCTCAAGCCCACCGTAGCGGCCAGCTAAAAGTCGTCGATATTGCCCTGCACAGCCCAGTGCAAGCTGGGCAACTCAACACCGCCAACGCCGCCTACGTATTAGAAACCCTGCGCCAAGCTACCGACGCCTGTTTAAACAAGCAATGTCAGGCACTGGTCACCGGCCCTGTGCAAAAATCCGTTATCAACGACGCTGGTATCGCCTTTAGTGGTCACACTGAATTTCTTGAAGAACGCTGCGCTGCCGACAAAGTCGTGATGATGCTCGCCACCGAGCAATTGCGCGTCGCGTTAGTTACCACCCACCTGCCCTTGAGCGCCGTTCCCGCTGCGATCACCACCGCCACGTTACAGCGCGTGACCGAGATACTGCACCACAGCCTGCAAAGCCAATTCGGCTGTGAGCGCCCTCGTATATTAGTGCTTGGCCTAAACCCCCATGCCGGTGAAGGCGGGCATATGGGCAGAGAAGAAATTGACACTATCATCCCTTGCCTCGACGCCCTGCGGCAGCGCGGCTGGCTGCTCGAAGGTCCCATGCCCGCCGACACCGCCTTCACACCCCGGCATTTAGCCAACTGTGACGCGGTATTGGCCATGTACCACGACCAAGGCCTGCCGGTGCTTAAGTACCAAGGTTTTGGTCGCGCAGTGAACATCACTCTCGGCCTACCCATTATTCGCACCTCGGTAGACCACGGCACCGCACTCGACCTCGCCGGAAGCGGCTCGGCCGACGTCGGCAGTTTTAACGCCGCACTCAACAGTGCTATTGAAATGACTCAGCACAGCAGGAAACACCTTTAATGCAATCCCCAGCTCCACACCGGGCGCGCAAACGCTTCGGGCAAAACTTTCTTCACGACCAAGGCATCATTCGCGGCATCGTACGCGCGGTTTCACCGCTAGCGGGTCAGCGCTTACTGGAAATCGGCCCTGGCCAAGGGGCAATTACCGCCACGATCCTCGATACCGATTGCCAGCTCGACGTTATTGAGATCGACCGCGATCTCGTGCAAATTTTGACGGATAAATTTTCTAGTCGCGACAACTTCCGCATTCACGAAGGCGACGCCCTAAAATTTGATATTGGCGCACTAGCGGGCACAGAAAAGCTGCGGGTGGTGGGCAATCTGCCCTACAATATTTCTACCCCGCTCATATTCCATTTGCTTAGCGCCCACGACTGCATCAGCGACATGCACTTTATGCTACAAAAAGAAGTGGTCGAGCGGCTCGCTGCTGGCCCCGGCAGTAAAACCTACGGCCGCCTTAGTATTATGGCGCAATACTATTGTGCAATTGAATCGCTCTTTGATGTGCCACCCGAAGCCTTTTCCCCCCAACCTAAGGTACAATCCGCCATCGTTCGGCTAACACCCTATGCTCAGCCTCCCTTTCCGGCCAAAGACGTTAAACTATTACAAAGAGTCGTTCGAGACGCCTTTAATCAACGTCGCAAGACCTTGCGTAATACCCTTAAGGGCTTAATCAGTAGCGAGGGCCTGGAAGCACTGGGCTTAGACCCAGGTATTAGACCAGAAAACGTTAGCCTAGAAAGCTATGTTGCGATTGCCAACGCCGTTGGCGACGCACAAGAAAATGATATTGCGGAGTAAGAAATGCCAGATTCAGCCCCTGTCGACATTCAGGTAGAAAGCCAATTTCTGCCAGACCAATCGGTGCCGGAAGAACAGCGCTTTGCCTTCGCCTACACCATCACCATCCGCAATACCGGTGAAGAGGCTGTGCGCCTAATCAATCGCCACTGGATAATTACTGATGGCGCAAATCAAGTTCAAGAAGTGCAGGGCGAAGGCGTTATTGGCAAGCAGCCACTTATCGAACCCGGCCAGTCGTTTAGTTACACCTCTGGCGCCGTGATAGAAACCGCCGTGGGCACCATGGAAGGCAGTTACGAAATGATCAGCGCCTCCGGTCGGCCCTTTATTGCACCCATCGGCATATTTTCACTAGTCCGGCCCTCGGCGCTGCACTAAACAGCATAGACGGAGCAAAGATCGTGGGCAGATATGCTGTAGGGGATTTACAAGGCTGCTTAAAACCCCTGCAATGCCTGCTCGCCGATGTTGATTTCAAGCCTGAGCAAGACCAACTGTGGCTGGTCGGCGACCTTGTTAACCGCGGCCCAGATTCGCTCGAAACCCTACGCTACCTCTATAGCATTCGCGAAAGCCTGCACATTACTCTCGGCAATCACGACCTGCACTGCCTTGCGCTGGCCCGCGGCGCTACTGACCGCGGCCGTCACCCCACGCTCGAAGCGCTACTTAATGCCCCCGACTGCGGCGAACTCATGGACTGGCTGCAACAACAAGCGTTGGTACTGCGCTCCGACGACGGCCGCTACCTAATGAGCCACGCAGGCATTCCCGCTGCGTGGAGCAGCGAACAAGCCCTAAGTCTGAGCCGTGAGATCGAAGCCGTTTTACAAAGCGCGCAGGCTGACGATTTTTTTAAGGAGATGTACGGCGATGAACCAAACCGATGGGACGACAATTTAAGCGGCCTAGTCCGCCTGCGCGCCATCACCAACCACCTCACCCGCATGCGCCTTAGCAATGCCGAGGGCGAACTGGAATTACAATTTAAAGGCGCCCCAGCCGACATCCCCCAAGGCTACCGCCCGTGGTTTGAGTGGCAGGAACCAAATACCCGCAGCGAAACCCTTATATTCGGTCACTGGGCGGCACTGGAATGCCAAACTGGGCGCGATGATATTATTGCCCTAGACAGCGGCTGCGTGTGGGGGCGAGAAATGACGATGTTGGATATGGATAGCGGGGAGTTGCATCGGTGCACATGCTAAACGCTTGACGGGAGACGGGAGATGCAAAACAAGCGTTTACCGTCTCCCGTCCAGCGTCTCCCGCTTTTGCTATACTCCTCGCACAAACCCACTAAGACCCTTTAAACAATGAAAACCTACCTCGTCGGCGGTGCAGTTCGCGATCAATTACTCGACTACCCTTATCACGAGCGTGACTGGGTGGTAGTGGGTGCCCGCCCCGAAGATTTACTGGCGCTGGGTTATCAGCAAGTGGGCAAGGATTTCCCAGTGTTCCTGCACCCCAAATCTAAAGAAGAATACGCCCTCGCCCGCACCGAGCGTAAAAGCGGGCCGGGCTATCACGGTTTTGTCTGCGATTTCAGCCCAGACATCACCTTAGAGGAAGATCTCAGCCGTCGCGATCTGACGATTAATGCCATAGCCCAAGACGAAGATAAGGCGATTATCGACCCCTATCACGGCCAACGCGATCTCGACGCTAAACTGCTGCGTCACGTGTCGCCCGCCTTTGCCGAAGATCCCCTGCGTATTTTGCGAGTCGCGCGTTTTACTGCCCGTTACGCCCACCGCGGCTTTACGGTCGCCGAGGAGACTATGGCCTTAATGCGCAGCATGAGCCGTAACGGCGAGCTGGCCACCATCGCCCCAGAACGAATTTGGGTAGAGCTAAGCAAGGCCCTGGGAGAACAAAATCCTGCGAGTTTTTTCGAGGTGCTGCTCAACTGCGACGCCCTCGCCGCACTCTTTCCTGAATGGGCAGCATCGTTCACACCGGCGTTATTAACCCTGATCGATACCGCCGCCGCGCAGGCGCTGTCACTAGACCAGCGCTTCGCCATTAGCTGCAGCAATCTCGATGCCAGCAGCTGCAAAACCCTGTGCCAAAATTTGCGCGCCAGCAATAGCGCAAGCTGGCTAGCGGAACGCTGCGCGGCAAACACCCCACTCCCTGCGATGGAGTCGGCGGAAGAATGGCTAAAGGTTTTGGAACAATTTGACTACGCTCGCCGCCCCGAACAGCTAGCAAATTTTATCGCCATTGCCCAGCTACTCCAGCCCAGCGAGACCCGACTGGCGATGCTAGGGGATGCTGGCGAGCAATTGAGCGCCATTAGCGCTGCGGAATTAATGAGCCAAGGCTACAAGGGGGCGGAACTTGGCGCTGCTCTGCGCGAGCAACGCTTGGCAGCATTGCGGGCAATTACCGGCGCAAACTAGCGGGGGGGGTTTTAACGCCCAAATCAGCCACGCGCTTTTCGCGTAGGCTGCATTTGCTTGCTCAACGTTGATTGCTCTAAACGTTCAGCAAGCCATACTTTAATAATGGACTGACGAGTAACCCCTAGGCGCGACGCCTCTTTATCAAGTGACTCAATCATCCAGGTGGGAAAATCTACGTTAACCCGTTTCTGCATTTGATTGGGACGCTTGATAGATGAAAGATCAAGCTCATCGATAACATCCGATTGATTATCGTCGAACTTCTTATCCAGCGATTTAGCTTTCATAAAGTACCACCTCAGAATTTCGGGACCGCCGAACGGAGATGATCCTAATCCTGTCCGTACGGTAAGTAATAATGGCAGACCAATGCTTCCCGTCGATCATGCCGACCACCAAAGCTCTTGGCTCATCATCTGATTTAGCCATAATTTCAATAAAATCAGTATCCTGCCAGATAGCTTGGGCATCAACAAAGTCAATGCCATGCTTCTCGAAGTTGGATTTGCTCTTCTTTGGGTCAAATTCGAATGAATACATAGGTATAAAAAATATACCTTTTTAGCAATTTTGGCAAGGTGGTCGCTGAGGCTTTTAACAGGGATTTCTAGCCGAAGCTTATGACGGCCAGCAAAACTCGACCGGCCACAGCTTCTGCTCACTGACATAGCCCGCCCATAATTCGCGATAGGTTTTGCCGCTCACTGGGTGACAGTGATCCGGCGCCAATTCGCTCAGTGGCCGCAGCACAAACGCGTTGTAGGTCACTTCGTCGCGAGGCAATTCAATACCGGCAAAATTACCGCAGAGATTATCGTAACTAAGAATATCGATATCTAAAGTGCGAGGACTGAACTTTGGTGCGCCGGGCACACGACCGAGGCGAACTTCGATCTCGCGCAGCAAGTCAATCAAGGGCGCCAAAGCCATATCGGTATCAAAGCTCACCACCATATTTAAAAACAAACTACCGCGAAAGCCCACCGACTCACTCTCGTAAACCGGCGACAAGCGCAGCGGCGCAAACAGCTCAGCAAGGGCATCTAGCGCTTTCACCATATGCTGGTAGCGCTGAATATTACTGCCCAGGCCCAAAAACACCTCAGCCATTCGCATTACCAAGCCGAGAGCCGATTATTGGCGACAGCGGCGTCCCGCGCTCAATCACCACCCCCACATCCTTGGCCTGACGCATTGCCCCGGGCTTGGTGATACTTAAGCGCAGCCAGGGCACATTAAACTCGGCCATTATTAGCGCCGCACACCGTTCGGCAAGTGTTTCAATCAACTGGAACTCGCTGTCGCGCACAAATCCAAATAAGGCTTCAGTCACCGCTTTGTAATTCAGTGTTTTGCTAATATCGTCGTGCTCGGCAGCCACGCGAATATCGGTACCCAGCTCCACACTTAATATCACTACCTGCCGGTGCGCACGTTCCCAATCAAAAATACCGATAACGGTATCGACTTTTAATTCACTTATATAAACAATATCCATGGCGTTTCTCGCTAGGTCTGCGCGCTACAACTAATTATGAAAATTTAAAAATTAGACGGCATCTAACTCAGTCATCGGCCAGCGCGGGCGAATAGTCACACCAAGGCCTTCATGCTGGCCCGCCGCTAATCGACAGTGACCTGCATAGGCGATCATAGCGCCATTGTCGGTACAGAATTCCGGCCTAGGGTAGTACACACGACCACCCGTTTTGGCTAATTTCTCTGCCAGGCGCGCCCGTAACACGGTATTGGCACTAACACCGCCGGCAATGACCAAGGTCTTCAAATTCTCTTGCTCTAGCGCACGATGGCATTTAATCACCAAGGTGGCGACCACCGCCTCTTGAAATGCGGCGGCGATATCGGCCTGATCTTGGGAATTATAGGTGCCCGCTGCTCGACTGGCAGTGACCGTGTTCAGCGTAAAGGTTTTTAAACCACTAAAACTAAAATCCAGACCGGGGCGATTCACCATGGGACGGGGAAAAGTGTAATGCCCCACACGCCCACGCTCGGCAGCCTTCGCCACCTGCGGCCCACCGGGATAGCCCAGCTCCAGCATTTTGGCTGCCTTATCGAAGGCTTCACCGGCGGCATCATCTAAAGATTCGCCTAATAAGGTATAGCTGCCAATGCCGTCTACTCTCACCAGCTGGGTATGACCACCAGAGACCAATAAGGCAATAAAGGGGAACGCTGGGGCATCAGTCTCCAGCATCGGCGCAAGTAAGTGACCTTCCATGTGATGCACACCAATAGCTGGCACACCCCAGCCGTAGGCCATGGCACGCCCCGCACAGGCACCCACCATTAGCGCACCCGCCAGGCCTGGGCCTTTAGTAAATGCCACACCGTCGAGATCTGAGCCCTGCATATCGGCTTTGGTCAGCACCTCGCGAATCAGGGGCAATAATTTGCGTACATGGTCGCGCGAGGCCAGTTCCGGCACTACGCCGCCATATTCTGCGTGCAAGGCAATTTGACTATAAAGAGCCTCGGCCACCAAGCCCTGCTCAGTGTCATATATTGCCACCCCTGTTTCATCACAGGAGGTTTCCAGTCCTAAAACCCGCACAATTGCTCACTTCCGACGCTAAATAAGCGCGCATGATACTGACTTCCGCTTATTCGCACCAGTTATCAGCGCAATCGCTTTGCTTTTTGCGGCAACTGAGTATAGAATTCAGCGCCCTTGGAGTGCCGCTTTTAATTAATGCGGTATAGACAGCAAATTCTTGCAAAAAAAATCAGGACAGGTTTAACGGATGCCTTCAGTCAAACTCAAAGAAAACGAACCATTTGATATCGCCCTGCGCCGTTTCAAGCGCTCTTGCGAAAAAGCCGGCGTTTTAGCCGAGGTTCGCCGTCGCGAATTCTATGAAAAGCCCACTTCTGTACGCAAGCGTCAAGCAGCTGCTGCAGTAAAGCGCCACGCGAAGAAAGTGTCTCGTGACACTAAAAAGCAGCAACGCCTCTACTAAGACCTACGTCTAGTAGGGCTTTGCCCGCTAAAGATCCAATCCTCTTAACAGGGAGTCTCTGCGCATTATGGCAGACCAAACGCTGAAGCAAACGCTTAGTGACGCGATGAAAACCGCGATGCGAGCAAAAGATAAAGCGCGACTCTCTGCTGTGCGGCTCATTCTCGCCGACATTAAGCGCATTGAAGTTGACGAACGCATTGACGTTGATGATGCACGGGTTCTTGCCGTGCTCGACAAAATGCTAAAGCAACGCCGCGACTCGATCAGCCAGTACGACAGTGCTGGTCGTGTCGATCTTGCCGATCAAGAACGCTTCGAAATGGACGTTATTCAGTCTTTTCTGCCCACGCCACTGAGCGATGCGGAACTCGACGCACTGATTAACGCTGCCATTGCCAGCACTGGCGCCGACTCCATTAAAAACATGGGGCAAGTCGTTGCCATTCTCAAACCGCAGGTTCAAGGCCGCGCGGATATGGGCATGGTCAGCCAAAAGGTTAAATCGCAGCTTCAGTAGCGCTGGCAATTTTACGCTATAGTGAATTATTGTCCTGCGTAGCCTTAATAACTACGCACTTCTACCTTCGCTTTTGGATACGCTGACGTGGCCGCAAAAGGACGCATTCCGCAATCTTTTATCGACGAGTTACTATCTCGAGTCGACATTGTTGACGTTATCAACCGCCGCGTTGCGCTCAAGAAAACCGGCAAGAATTACAGCGCGCGCTGCCCTTTTCACGACGAAAAAACCCCCTCGTTCAGCGTAAACCCTGACAAACAGTTCTATTACTGCTTTGGCTGCGGCGCAGGCGGCAATGCCATTGGCTTTATTATGGACTACGACCGTCAGGATTTTCCTGGTGCGGTCGATAATCTTTCCAGCCTCGCCGGCCTTGAAGTGCCCCGCGAAGAGATCAGTCCCCAGCAGCAAGTAAAACAGGAACGCCGCAAAACCATTTACGACCTAATGGAAAAAGTGGCCAGCTATTACCAGCAGCAACTTAGGGAACACCCTCAAGCCCAGCGTGCCGTAGATTATTTAAAGCAACGCGGCCTGAGCGGCCGAATCGCTCGCGACTTTGACATCGGCTTTGCGCCACCGGGCTGGGACAATCTGTTAAAAACCCTCGGCGACAGCGAGGAGCACCGCCAGCAATTGATTGACGGCGGCATGCTCATAGAAAAAGACGACGGCAAACTCTACGACCGTTTTCGCGACCGCATCATGTTCCCTATTCGTGACAATCGCGGCCGGGTTATTGCCTTTGGCGGCCGGGTACTGGGCGACGACAAACCCAAATACCTCAACTCGCCCGAGACCGATATATTCCACAAGGGCAAAGAGCTTTACGGTCTTTACCAAGCCCGCCAGAACAACCGCCACCTCGAACAACTGCTGGTGGTCGAAGGCTATATGGACGTGGTGGCCCTTGCCCAGCATGGCATTATGACTGGTATCGCCACCCTCGGCACCGCCAGCAATACCGAGCACCTGCGCACCGCCTTCCGCTATGCCAGCGAACTGATTTTTTGTTTTGACGGCGACGCCGCCGGCCGCAAAGCCGCCGAACGCGCCCTTGAAAATGCCCTACCAACCATGGAAGACGGTCGCCGCATCCGTTTTTTGTTTTTGCCCGAAGGCGACGACCCAGACAGCGTTGTGAACCGCGATGGCGCGGCGGGCTTTCAAAAGCTTCTCGCCCAAGCTCAACCGCTGGAACGCTATTTTTTCGAGTCTTTCCACAGCCAGACTGACCCCAGCACCCTCGAAGGCAAGGCGCGCCTGAGCAAACTGGCCCTACCCATGCTGCAATTGCTGCCGCCCGGGGTTTTTCGCCAGCTGATGCTGGACTCGCTGGCGGAGCGCACCGGCCTTAGTCGGCACGCGCTCGATCAGCTACTGGATGACACGAAACCCGCCTCTCCGACGCCAGAAACCAGCAGTCGCCCCCCGGTAGCGCCGAGCACCCGCAGCACCAAAAAACTAGTCGCCAACTTACCCAGTACTAGCCGCGACCCAATGCTATTTGCCCTTGCAATGGTGCTCTTCAACCCCCGCGGCGCGGCAAATCAGCACCTCGCACTCGGCGCAGATGAGACCTCCGCGGCCGCAAATCTACTCAGCGATATTCTAAAATTACTCAACAAACGTCCCGGCTCTAGCACCGCCATGCTACTGGGCCACTGGTATGGCCAAGCTGAGTACGACATTTTAATTGAGGCTCTAAAAACCATCGCCTTACTCGGCCCGGAGCTAGACGATGAAAAGGCCCAACTCGCCTTTTTAGACACTCTCAGCCACCTCGACACCCAAAAATCGCAACAACATTTGCGCCAACAAGTTGAACAATTACGCGAGCACGGCCAACTCGACAAAGCTGTCAGTGACGGCTACGCTGAACTGAGTGACGACCTCAAACAACAGCTCTTGGCCATTCAACAGCTACTCAAGCACAAACATCAGCGCTAATACTTTGGCCAATCCCTGAACACAGCCGGAATTTACTGGTCGTATAGGGTGTAAATAGAGTATAATTTGCGGCTAATTTTTCACCTGCACCTAGCGAGTAATTTGAAAGAATGAGTGACTCTAAGCATCAATCGCGACTCAAGCAACTCATTGCCAAAGGCAAGGAGCAGGGTTATCTAACGTACTCTGAGGTCAACGACCACCTGCCGGAAGACATTTCTGATCCGGATCAGGTCGAAGAAATCATTCAAATGATCAATGACATGGGTATCCAGGTGTTTGAACACGCACCTGATGAAGATACCCTGATCATGGCTGGCGGCGATTCGCCAGATGATATTGCCGCTGCCGAAGCAGCCGCAGCGCTGGCCGCCGTTGAAACCGAAACTGGTCGCACCACCGATCCCGTGCGCATGTATATGCGTGAAATGGGTACGGTTGAGCTGCTGACCCGCGAAGGCGAAATTGTTATCGCCAAGCGCATTGAGGAAGGCATACGGGAAGTGATGGCCGCGCTGGCCTACTACCCCGGCGTTGTCACCGGCATTTTGGCCCAGTACGACAAAGTAGCCACCGAAGAGCGCCGTTTGGGCGACATTATGAGCGGCTACTTGAACCCCGCTGAAAATGTGCAATCACCTCAGCAGCAGGCTGCTGAAGCCGCCGAGGCAAACAACACTACCGCTGACGCCGAAGACGAAGACGAAGCCGTATCTGGCCCAGATCCAGAAGAAGCCCGTATTCGCTTTGCCGCGCTGCAAGAGCAATCTGACAGAGTAGAAGCGTCTATTGCCGAACATGGCCGCTACAGCAAGCAAACCGCAAAAGAACTGAACGAACTGGGCGAGATCTTTAAGTATTTCAAACTTACCCCTGCCATGTTCGATCCCCTCATTGAAGAAGTGCGCACTACATTGAGCTCTATTCGCTCAATGGAACGGGAAATCATGACCGTTTGTGTGAAGAATGTCGGTATCGATCGCAAAGAGTTTATTCGCAGCTTTCAGGGTAATGAAGCCAACCTCAAATGGGGCGATGAGCTGCTTAAAAAGCACCCTAAACTGGCCGACTACAGCGATGTTATTCGCCGCCTCCAGAATAAGATTGCCCATATCGAAGAGCGTCAAGACCTGACCATCTCCGACATCAAAGAAATTAACCGCCGGGTTTCTATCGGCGAAGCGCGCGCCCGCCGCGCCAAGAAAGAAATGGTTGAGGCCAACCTGCGTCTGGTTATTTCGATTGCTAAAAAATACACCAACCGCGGCCTGCAATTCCTCGATTTGATTCAGGAAGGCAACATCGGCCTAATGAAAGCGGTAGACAAGTTTGAATACCGTCGTGGTTACAAATTCTCTACCTATGCAACTTGGTGGATTCGTCAGGCGATCACCCGCTCTATTGCCGACCAAGCGCGGACTATTCGTATTCCTGTGCACATGATCGAAACCATCAACAAGCTCAACCGTATCTCGCGGCAGATGCTTCAGGAGATGGGCCGTGAGCCAACGCCAGAAGAGCTTGGCGAGCGCATGGAAATGCCAGAAGACAAGGTTCGTAAAGTACTGAAGATTGCCAAAGAGCCAATCTCAATGGAAACCCCAATTGGCGATGACGAAGATTCGCACTTAGGTGATTTCATTGAAGACGGCACAATCTCTTCACCAATCGAATCAGCGACCGGCGAAGGTCTTCGCGAAGCGACTAAAGACGTACTGGCTGGCCTAACCGCTCGCGAAGCAAAAGTACTGAGAATGCGCTTTGGTATTGATATGAATACCGACCACACCCTTGAAGAAGTTGGTAAGCAGTTTGACGTTACCCGCGAGCGAATTCGTCAAATTGAAGCTAAGGCACTGCGCAAATTGCGGCACCCAACCCGCTCAGATCACCTGCGCAGCTTCCTCGACGAGTAAGTCTGTTGTGGCCGAGGCAGCGCCTCGGCCGCAAACTCGACACCGAGTGATTTAAAAACAAAGCACACGGACTACAGATTAATGCCTTTACGCCTTTCCTGCCTTACCCTGCTCTGCACTTTTGTTATTAGCGCCTGCCAAACCCCGCCTACGCCTCGTACTCCAGAACCTATCGAGATACAAACGGCACTGCAGCATTTGGAAAATAAGCAATACCAAGCAGCGGCAACAAGTTTCCAAGCGGCTCTCAACACGGGTAGCGAGCGCGTAAGCCAGCAAGCACTGGCGGGGCTGTGTTTACTACACCTGCAAAACCAAGACATTGCGGCGGCTACGAGTACCCTCGACGAGCTTTATCAACGCGCACTGCGCAAGCCCCAAGGCGATAACAGCCTGCAAATGTTGCGTATTAGCTTACAGTTTAATTTAGAAAGCACACTGCGCCTGAACCTAGAAAGCCAAAGCCGACAAGCAGCCGAAGCGAAGCAGCAACAGCTCCATAATGAAACCCTAGCCTTGCAGCGCGCACTGGCAAAACTGCGTCAACTGAGCCTGCAGTAAGGGCTTACACCATTTAACTGCGATTTAAATACGCGCCCAACTGATCACACAGGCTCTGAATATCGGACTCCGTCTGGGCCAGCATAATCGGTACCTTGCGGCCATAATCTTTACGCAAAAACGCCAAGAAGTCGTTTACCGCATCCGTATCGCTGTGCGGCCCTACGATGATCAGCTGCCACGGCAGATCCTCCAGCAAGGCCTTCGCCTTGGCGACCTCCACACAGTGATAAATTTCCCAATATTCCGCGCCGGGCAATAGCGCGATAGCTTTAGCTAACGCGTCGCCTTGTTCGAGCAATAATAAATTTCCGACCGCGGTAGCTGGCAGTAACTCGTGAACAACGGCTGTTAATGTTGCACTATCTACCGGCTTCACTAAGTATTCATTTGCGCCCAGCAACAAGCTCAAGTCACGCTCATTGAGCATCGATAGCATTAATACCGGCACATCAAACAGTGCCTGATCACTGCGCAAATTGTGCAACACTTGCCAGCCATCCATACCAGGCATCATCACATCGAGAATAATGACATCCGGACGCTGGAATCTTGCCATACGCATACCCTCAACACCGGAGTTGGCCAGATGCACCTTATACCCAGCCTTGACCAGTGTTCGCGCACTTAACTCCAATGCTGCTGGGTCGTCATCTATAACCAGCACATCGCCAATACTAGCGCCGTCAAACTCCGTGCTTAAACCAAGTTCTTGAGCATCTAACGGCAGTACCAGCTCAAATCGCGAGCCCTTACCTTGCTGACTTTCAGCGGTAATCGATCCCCCTAATAATTCGGCAAATTTGCGGGATATTGTCAAACCCAAACCGGAGCCACCGTACTGTTTGGTAGTCGACAAATCAGCCTGTACAAAGGCGTCAAACACCCGTCCCAGTTGCTCCTCGGTCATACCAATGCCATTGTCGCGGACCTCTGCAACAAGGTAGGAGCGACCACTCACCGACTTTTCCAACACTGAGAGGTGGACGTCTCCCTGCCGCGTAAACTTAGCCGCATTACTGAGCAGGTTTAAAAGTATTTGGCGCAAGCGCGTTACATCGGTTCGTATCAATTCACTCTGGAGTTCAAAATGGCAGTGCAAGGTGTTGCCATTCTTAGCCATTAGCGGCGCCATCGTCACTTCAACGTCACGTAACACTTCCTCTAACGCAACATCTTCCCAATATACCGCCATGCGCCCAGATTCAATTTTCGAGATATCCAAGACATCATTAATCAGGGTGAGCAGATGTTTACCGGCAAGCTGGATCTTCGCTAAATCTGGGCGCAAGCGCTCGACCGGCATTTCAGGCTCGTCTTCAATATCCTCAAGCAGCATTTCAGAGTAGCCAATAATGGCATTCATCGGTGTGCGCAATTCATGACTCATATTCGCCATAAAGCCACTTTTGGCCTGATTGGCCGCATCCGCTCGACGACTGGCATCGCGAACCCGCGCCATCGCTTCACGCAGATTAGAGGCCATATCATCAAAGGACTTGGCGAGCTGGCCAAACTCATCGTAGCCCATATCGCCAATGCTGTAGTCAAAATTGCCACTACCCCACTCAGCAGTACCCTTCTGTAATTGCCGAATAGAGCGGCGGGTATAGCGGGTCATGTAATAACCCAGAATGAAGGTCGTTAGCAGTGCCAACAAAAACACTCCCAACGCAACCTTGTTCGTCTTGCTCACGACATTGCGTAAGCCGACGTTAATTTCATCTGAACGAGTCAATAAATACCATTCATTGGCGCTAATTCTGCCGCTTAGCGCCTCATATTCACGCTGCAGGCTCTCGGTATCTAACTCACTGCCACGTTCGAGAAAATCACGCCAGCGGCGCAACATTAATTGCGCTTCCAAATACTGATAACGCCCCTCTTCGAGGTATTCTTGCAAATCATCGTTCAGCTCGCCCTCGAGCGCCAATAAAGCATCGATGGTGCTAAGTAACTCCTGCCTTTCCGCGGCGGTAATGCGGTTTTCGACCCCTGACTCCGACAAGGCATCAACGACCAAAATTTTACGGTGAGTACTGTACATTCGCTGACTGAAATCATTGAGTTCAGACTGGGTGCGAATAACATGCTGCAACAGCCAGACATTACGTCGCCGCGAGTCGTTGCCCCAAACCTGAATAAGCACACTACCCAGAGATAGCATTAAAATAGCGACAAATGATAAAGTCAGCCGACGCGTAAAACTCATTCCACGCGTCCTAGCAAGCGTTCAATTTTTGACAGGAGACGCGGCAGATCAACCGGTTTGGTATCGTAATCGTCACAGCCCGCCTGCAATGCGCGCTGCCGGTCATCAGCCATAGCATGAGCAGTCAGAGCAATAATGGGAATATGACTAAGCCCGCTATCGGCCTTCATTTCACTTGCCACTTGCCAACCATCCTTCACAGGCAAGCTCATATCCAATAATAGCAAATCAGGCAGTTCCGCTCGGCACAGGTCAATGCCTTGCTGACCATCTATGGCCAGCAACACCTGGTAGCCCTTGCGCTGTAATCGTCGACTCAACATATCGCGATTCATTTCATTGTCTTCAACCAGTAATACTTTTGGCATCAATTTCTCGCTCAAGATGTAAGTGTCGGCAATTTACTAAGCTCATCGCGCAGACCAGCCGTGGCCGAGGTCACGGTTAGCGTATAGATATCGTCTTGTTTATCAGTAATTTTGGCGTAACAACTTTCACTCAAACCTTCCACCCGTACATCTGCTAACAAGGCCAATGGTTCTGTGCTCTGCAAACGCAGCTGCTCACCCGCCACCGCCACTAGCAAGCCGGTCAAGCCCTGGTCGGCAACTTGCTTGGCTGCCATCAAACTCAATTTCAACGCAATTGGCGGCTGCACCGCCTGCCACTGGCATTGAACAGACTCCAGCAGCAAGTCATAGGGTAAGCCCACCCCGAGTATTTCAGCTAATTCGAGCGGCTCGACCATGCCTTTTAAATCCACCGCAACGCCTTTGCCGGTCAATACTTCCACCGACGCTGCCGCCACGGTCGCGGGTGAGGCTAATATTTGCCCGCCCACAGTACAAGACTCTATTCGGCCAGTAAGATTCACATTGTGACCAACCACACCGTATTTGGAGCGCAGCTCCGATCCGATATTTCCAGCCACCACATCGCCGGTATTCAAACCAATACCAATCGCAATCTCGGGCAAGTTATCGGCACGGTTGCGGGCATTCACTTCTTTAATCGCCAATTGCATCGCTAGCGCACAGGCCAACGCGCGGTCGCAGTCATCTTTATCGCTCACCGGCGCACCAAAAATCGCCAGAATTCCATCACCAACAAACTCATCAACCGTGCCACGATAACGCTGAATAATTTCAGTCATCACCCCAAGGTAATTGTTCAGTAGCTGCACGCACTGTTCAGGCGCCAACTGTTCGCTAATCGCCGAAAAGCCCCGAATATCCGCCATAAGTATGGTGACGGTGCGGCGCTCGCCCCCCATGCTTAAGCCATTATTATCGTCTAGCAGTCGCTGTACGATTTCATCTGACAAATAGCGACCAAACACCTTGCGAATAAAGCGCTGACTCTTTTCCAGCTCAGCCAAATACTCCCGCTCGCGATCTTGCCAGCGTTTGGTCTCTAATAGTGCGCCAATTCGTGCCCGCAACAAGGTTGCGTTCACCGGCTTAAGTAAGTAATCACTTGCACCCGCGTCTATACACCGCACAGCGCCCTCTTCATCCTGCATACCACTTACAACAATTACCGGAATGCGACGCAGAGCTTCATCGCTACGAATCACCTGCAGCACTTCATAGCCATTCATATCAGGCATCACCAAATCGAGCAGCACCAAGTCTGGATTGGCACTGCGCATCACCTCTAGGCAGCGCTCGCCGCTCGCGGCCTCAATAACCATATGATCTTGGCGTTGCAACTGATGGGCCAATAAATCTCGGCTGCTGTCGTTGTCATCCACCACCAAAATACTGCCGGTGAGATGATCCTTATCATCGCGGATAATGCCCCGCTTAAAACTCTGAAACATCGCGGCAATAGGATCCGCTTTTGCAGATTCAGTGGCCTGCAACGAAAAGCCGTCTAAGCGCTCTTGGAACAGCCGCGACTGGTGCCGAATTTGGCTGAGAAATGCTTGCGCTTCGGCCGCATCGCAATCCTCCATCAACATCTCGCTATAACCATCGACCAAGCCAATAGCATTGCGCAAGTCGTGGCGCAGACGGGAAATCTCGGTTTGCGACGTCACACTGAGGGTCGAAACCACCTGCAGCACATCAAGTATTTCAGCCGCCGCACGAGCAATGCGCTGGGCATCAGCCAGCAGCGCGCCGTCACCCGCAATCGCCGGTAATTCCAGCAGGGACTCGGTATACGCAGCCACCGACGCCAGCGGCGCCTGTAGCGACTGACGCTTATCATCAAGATACGCCTTAAAAATCCGCTCTTTGTCGTCCAAAGTCATTTCCTTCTACCAGACCATGTCCACTAGATTATTGCACTTAAACAGCACTTAAGCACAAAAATAGCATGGCACCTCAATGACTTCCGACAAACAAGGGATTAAGGAAGCGCTGGCCAACTGGCCTCACCAGCATTATAATGCGCGCTGTTTTTCCGGTGTACACGCCACGGCGCGTAATCAAACCACCGCAGCTGAACTGATTGGCGTAACTAAATTCACGATTTAGCCCACACCAACAGCACTCAGCACAAGAAAAATGGGCCTTTAGCTCAGTTGGTTAGAGCATCCGACTCATAATCGGCAGGTCCCCAGTTCAAGTCTGGGAAGGCCCACCATTTTTCTTACTCAATAAACTCCTGTTCGTGGAAGTATAGATTGGCATCACTCGCTGATGCGCTAGCCGCTGCCTGTTCGTCTATTAACCCAAGCCAATATAAGCTCGCCCCTCGACCTCGCACACATCATAATTTTAATATCGGCATATTCACACGCGATAAAGCGATGACAGCATTGCCAAAAACATTCACTAGCATCCACTATCGAATAATGATTTACAGAGCGCTTTCCAATCGAGGGTAAGCGCTATAGCAAACTGAAATTATCGGCTTAATTATTCTTATATGAGAAACGTTTTTGCTATCAACTTCGGGGAACAGGAGAGAAATAAACAAAAGCCCCTTATATTGCATTCAATAATAAGGGGCTTTAAATACAGCTACGATTCTTCGATGCAGCGTAAAACCTAGTCTGCCGCCTCCAAATGCTTGCTGATTCGCAGTGCCAACAAGGTACAGAGCGCGCCGGAGATCAAATACAAACTCACTGCCATCAGCCCAAAATGCACTGATAGACCAAGGGCAATTAACGGCGCGAACGCAGCGCCAAACAGCCATGCAAAATCTGAAGTTAATGCCGCACCAGCGTAGCGGAAGCGGCGTTCAAAGTTGGCTGTTAAGGTGCCCGAGGCCTGGCCGTATGAGACGCCGAGCAGCGCAAATCCAAGCAGTATAAAGGTGTCTTGCATTACTGGAGTACCGCTCATCAGCATTGGTGTAAACAATGCAAAGATGCCAATAAGCACCGCCATCAATGACACGGTGGTGCGTTTGCCAATGCGGTCGGCAATGACGCCTGAGGCTATGGTCGCGATGATACCAATGCAAGCGCCGAACACCTGAACAATTAACACATTGCCAATTAATTGCGACTCACCCAAAGCGATCCACGACAGCGGAAAGATGGTCACAATATGAAACAAAGCATAGCTAGCGAGTGCGGCGAAGGCACCGAGGAAAATATTGGGGCCTTGCTTCTCTAACATTTCACTGGTGCTAATTGGCTCCAACTCACTCTCTTCCAATGCAGCGGTATACTCTTCGGTAAGCACCAAGCGCAGCCGCGCAAACAGTGCCACTACGTTGATGGCGAAGGCCACAAAGAAGGGATAACGCCATGCCCAGGCCTGGAAGTCTTCAGCACTAACACTACGAATCAGGTAGTAAAATAATAAATTGGCAACAAGAAAGCCGATTGGGGCACCGAGCTGACCGATCATGGCATACCAGCTACGCTTAGCTCGCGGCGCATTGAGCACCAGTAGCGACGGCAGTCCATCCCAAGAGCCGCCAAGCGCAAAGCCCTGTAAAATACGGAACATAGCGAGGAAGAATATTGAGGCGCCACCAATCGAGTTATACCCCGGCAAAAAAGCTATGCCAGCGGTCGCGGTGCCCAATAAAAACAGCGAGCTGCTTAACTTAACGCTACGACCCCAGCGGCGCTGTATATTCATAAACAGCGCGGTACCGAAGGGTCTCGCGACAAATGCCATAGAAAAAATAGCAAAACCGTAAAGCATGCCCTCTAAGGTACTGGCAAAGGGGAAAAATACGCTCGGAAACACCAATACGCAGGCCATGCCAAACACAAAAAAGTCGAAATGTTCTGAGGCGCGGCCAATAACCACGCCAATGGCAATTTCGCCGGGGGCGACTGGCGAGTGACCCGCTGGAGTCTGCATATCAGCTGCGAGAGAAGAGTTTGTAGTACTGGCCATGGTGCGGCGCTCATCCGTAGGTTTTATGAATTATTGAAAGACTACTCCGTTTCCCCCACGCCAGCCATAGGACAAATTGTCCAATTCTTTCCCAAGCCCAATTCGCTTAAAGTCTGCGTCCTCTTATTAACATCTGGACTTGCGAGTGGCGATGTCGATTTCTACAACTTTGCGCACTATATTCGTTTCCGCTATCGGAATGGCCCTGCTGTCTGGCTGTGACACCGTGGTTATGTCGCCGTCGGGCGATATTGCGGCGCAACAGGCCAAGCTAATTGTATGGGCGACGATTCTTATGTTGATCGTCGTGGTTCCGGTCATTGTGCTGACCCTGCTGTTTGCCTGGCGCTATCGGGCATCCAATAAAGAGGCCACCTACACGCCAGACTGGGACCACTCCACTAACTTGGAGTTGGTAATCTGGGCTGCACCGCTGGCCATTATTATCGCCTTGGGCGCACTAACCTGGGTGAGCACCCACCAGCTCGACCCCTACCGCCCTCTAGATCGCATTGACGAAGGTCGCCCCGTTCCAGAGGGTGTTGAGCCGCTTATTGTTGAAGTGGTCGCCATGGACTGGAAATGGCTGTTCTTTTACCCCGAGCAAGGTATCGCGGTGGTGAATCAATTGGCGGCCCCCGTGGACCGGCCAATAAAGTTCAAAATCACTGCGACTACCATGATGAACTCCTTTTATATTCCGGCCCTGGCGGGACAAATCTACGCCATGGGCGGCATGGAAACCCAGCTACACGCGGTCATCAATGAGGCCGGTAGCTACGACGGTTTCTCTGCCAATTACTCTGGTGCGGGCTTTAATGGCATGCGTTTTAAATTCTTAGGCATGCCAGAGATCGAGTTTGACGAGTGGGTGAGCAAGGTCAAAACCGACGGCGACGTCCTCAGCCGTAGCGTGTACACCGAACTCGCTGAGCCTAGCGAGTACAACCCCGTGCAATACTATCGCGAAGTGGCGCCCGAACTGTACGACGCTATTCTCAACCGCTGCGTTGAGCCTGGCACCCTGTGCATGAAAGATATGATGAAGCACCACGGCAATCACAAAAGTGACGCCGCCACGCCAGATTCAGCAAATTCAACAGCCAAAACAGATGACGAGGGTCACCATGCCCACTAGCTATTTTTGTGCAATTACCGTGGTCGCAATGCGTCCGTCCCATTCACTTTTAGCGCGTCAGGGCGCCGGTAACTCTCATGTCTGATCTCAGTACCCTTATATTCGGGCGCCTAAGCCTTGACTCCATCCCATTTCACGATCCAATTTTGGTCGCAACCTTTGTAGTCGCTGCCCTCGGCGGTATTGCACTGCTCGGCGCGCTCACCTACTACAAGGTGTGGGGCTATTTGTGGAAGGAGTGGTTTACCAGCATCGATCACAAACGGATCGGCGTGATGTATATGATTCTGGGTTTAATCATGCTACTGCGCGGCTTTGCCGACGCCATCATGATGCGAATTCACCAAGCCATGGCCTTTGGTGAAGCTACCGGCTATCTGCCGCCAGATCACTACGACCAAATATTTACCGCCCACGGCGTGATCATGATTTTCTTTGTGGCCATGCCCTTTGTGGTTGGCTTAATGAACTATATCGTGCCCCTGCAGATCGGCGCGCGTGACGTAGCCTTCCCATTCTTAAACAACCTCAGCTTCTGGATGACCAGTGCCGGTGCGGCGCTCATCATGATCTCACTGTTTATCGGTGAATTCGCCAAATCCGGCTGGCTGGCCTACCCGCCATTAACCGGAATACTGCAAAGTCCCGGGGTCGGGGTGGATTACTATATTTGGTCCCTACAGATTGCCGGGGTCGGCACCTTGCTGTCCGGCATCAACTTTGTAGTTACGATTGTCAAAATGCGCGCGCCCGGCATGAACATGATGAAAATGCCGATTTTCACATGGACCGCGCTGTGTACTAACATCTTGATTGTGGCGGCTTTCCCCGTATTAACAGCGGTAATGACCTTGCTATCCTTAGACCGCTATTTGGACATGAACTTCTTCACCAACGATCTTGGCGGCAACGCCATGATGTACGTAAACCTGATTTGGATCTGGGGTCACCCAGAGGTTTACATACTGATTCTACCGATCTTTGGTGTGTTCTCAGAAATCGTCTCTACCTACAGTGGTAAGCGCCTATTCGGTTACTCGTCCATGGTCTACGCGACCTTGGTCATCACCATTCTGTCTTACCTCGTGTGGCTGCACCATTTCTTTACGATGGGATCTGGCGCAACGGTGAATAGCTTCTTTGGTATCACCACCATGATTATTTCTATTCCCACTGGCGCGAAAATCTTCAACTGGTTGTTCACCATGTACCGTGGTCGCATACAGTTTGAAGTCCCGATGCTGTGGACCATCGGCTTTATGATCACCTTCGTAATTGGCGGCATGACCGGCGTGTTATTAGCTGTGCCACCTGCTGACTTTGTGCTGCACAACAGCCTGTTTTTAATTGCTCACTTCCACAACGTCATTATCGGTGGTGTAGTCTTCGGTACCTTTGCTGCAATTACCTTCTGGTACCCCAAGGTTACGGGTTACAAGCTGGAACCATTCTGGGGCAAGGTCTCGTTCTGGTGCTGGTTTATCGGTTTCTACCTCGCCTTTATGCCGCTTTACATGCTGGGCTTTATGGGCGTCACCCGTCGTATGAGCCACTTCGACGATCCATCGCTGCAGATTTGGTTCCAGATTGCCCTAGGTGGCGCGGTGTTAATCGGCGCAGGTATCATCGCCTTCTTGGTTCAGCTCTATGTGAGCTATAAGCGCCGCGACTCGCTGCGCGACGAAACTGGCGATCCGTGGGGTGGCCGCACCCTCGAGTGGTCGACCTCGTCGCCACCACCCAAATACAACTTCGCCTTTACCCCACGGGTATACGATCTTGACGCGTGGTGGCATATGAAGAGCAATGGCTTTAAACGCGCAACTGATGGCTTTATGCCCATCCACATGCCAAAAAACACCGCTGCCGGCATGGTGATCTCAGGCCTCAGCGCAGCATTCGGTTTCGCGATGGTTTGGCATATGTGGTTAATCGGCGGTCTGGCGTTTGCGGCGCTAATGATCGCCATTATTGCGCACACTTTTAATTACAAGCGCGACTACTACATACCGGCTGAAGAGGTCGCGTTAGTCGAAGCCCAACGTACCGAGGTAGCTGCCTAAGATGTCTCACTCTACTGCTATGCCGGCCGCAGAGCCGGGCCAATTCGACTTCCTCGTTAAGGGAGAGCATCACGTCGCCAACGGCACGCTGCTGGGCTTCTGGTTGTATTTGATGAGCGACTGCCTCATCTTTGCCGCGCTGTTTGCCACCTATGGCGTATTGAGCCAAAACTATGCGGGTGGGCCATCGGGCGCAGATTTATTTGATCTGCCGCTAGTCGCCTTAAACACCAGTTTTCTGCTGTTTTCGTCGATCACCTACGGCTTTGCCATGCTGCAGATGCAGCAGCGCAAACTCAAAGGCACCATGATTTGGCTGGCCATTACCGGCGTATTCGGCGCAGGCTTTCTCGGCTTAGAACTCTATGAGTTCTACCACCTTTTACACCAAGGTGCTGGTCCCCAGCGCAGTGCGTTCTTGTCGGCCTTTTTCACCCTTGTCGGCACCCACGGTTTGCACGTGTGCATTGGCATAATTTGGTTAGTTACCTTACTTTTCCAACTCCGCAAGCACGGCTTAACCACCGCAAACCGCCGCCGGTTATTCTGCCTGTCTATGTTCTGGCACTTTCTTGACGTGGTTTGGATCGGCGTATTCACTATTGTTTATTTGATGGGGTCACTGTCATGAGCGAGCTTTCACACAACCACGATGTGCATCACGACCATCACGAAGAAGAAGGCCCGCACAGCAGCTTCAGCGGTTATATGCTGGGCTTTATGGCCTCGGTATTTCTCACGGCCATCCCCTTCTGGTTAGTAATGGGTGATGTCTTCAGCTCACGCAGTACAACGGTACTGATTATTCTCGCCTTCGCCCTCGTGCAAATTTTGGTGCACATGGTTTATTTTCTGCACATGAACTTTCAGTCTGAAGGTGGCTGGACCATGCTGTCGCTCATCTTTACGGTGATTTTATTATTCATTACCTTAGCCGGGTCGCTGTGGGTGATGCACCACATGAACGTAAATATGATGCCCTCGATGATGTCGGGCGGCAGTTAAACCATGCACATGCGCCGTATAGCGAGCTTAACGGCAATCAGCCTATGCGGCCTGTTCCTCTTTGTCGGCTTTATCGCTCTCGGCAATTGGCAATTAGAACGCCGATTGTGGAAGTTAGACTTAATCGAAAAAGTCGAAACCCGCGTTCACGCGCCTGCTGAATCAGCACCAGGTATTCGCGACTGGCCTTCGGTTAATAAGGCCGACGACGAATACCGCCACGTCGAATTACGCGGCCAATTTCTGCAAAACAAAGACACCCTCGTCGTTGCCGCCACCGAGCTTGGCAGTGGCTACTGGGTGGTCACGCCATTTCAGCGTAGTGACGGCAGTATCGTATTAGTCAATCGCGGCTATATCGGCCAAGGTGTCACGCCACAGGCGCCACCGCAGACCGACACAAGCCTCACCGGCCTGCTCCGGCTTAACGAGCCAAAGGGCAGTGTGCTACGTGAAAATAGCCCAACTACCGGCCGCTGGTATTCACGGGATGTAAAGGCTATTGCTGACAGCCTCGGTATCAGCGCCGCGCCTTATTTTGTAGACGCCGATGCTAATCCGCCGCAAACCCAGAGCGGCGATAGTCGAAGCGCCAACACTCCGGTCGGCGGACTCACCGTCATTAGCTTTAATAATACGCATCTAGTGTACGCAATCACTTGGTACAGCCTCGCCCTTTCAGTGCTAATTGCTGGTGTTGTCGCGTTTCGGGACGTTCGCCGCGCGACAGATTGAGCGTAGCTGCGCACTCAGCCCGTCATGCGTATACTGGCTTGCGCGCACAACAAACCGAGCACTAAAGCGCCTGAGCTAAATTAAGCCTGGGGAGAAACACAATCATGACCGACACCAGAGCGCTTGCTGCCGTAAACCAGCTGCTAAGACAAACCGAATCCGACGATACCGACACCCTCGGCAAACATATGCGCCAGTTGGTGCAGTTGCGCTGGATGGCAGTGCTCGGCCAATTACTCACCATACTAGTTACTCATTACGGCTTTGGTGTTGAGCTGCCGCTGCAGCCAATGCTAAGCGTGTTAGCCGGACTTGTCGCCTTCAATGCTTTTAATGAGTTAAGTTTGCGGATGCGGCGCCGAGTCGGAACGGCAGAATTGTTTATGGGCCTATTGGTAGACATGGGCACACTGACCTTCCAACTTCTCCTTAGCGGCGGCGCAACCAATCCCTTCGTATTTCTTTATTTACTCCAGATTGGCCTGGCCGCGGTACTTCTGACCCAAGTCTACGCCTGGGTACTTATGGGCGTCGCCACCCTGTGTTTTCTTTGGCTGGCCGAAGCCGGACGTCCCATCGACCTTCCTCAAGATTATCACCTCGGCATCCGCAGTTATTACATTGAAGGTATGTTGATCTGTCTGGCACTCAGCGCCGCCCTGCTTGTTATTTTCATCAATCGTATAAACCGCACTCACCGGGAACACGATGCCCGCCTCGCAGAATTGCGCCAACGCGCCGCAGAAGAAGAACATATTCTGCGTATGGGCTTACTGGCCTCCGGCGCAGCACATGAACTCGGCACGCCACTGGCAACCATCGCCGTCATTTTGGGCGATTGGCGGCATATGCCCACGCTTAACGACGACCCGGATCTGCGCGAAGAAATCACCGAGATGCAAACTCAGGTTAAACGCTGTAAAACCATCGTTAGCGGTATTCTTATGTCTGCGGGGGAAACTCGTGGTGAATCTTCCGGTGAAACCAGCGTTTGTGCGTTTTTCGACGAGCTGCTCGACGAGTGGCGAAGCACCCGTAAAGTACGTGAATTCAGCTTTGACAATCAATTTGGCGAAGATCTAGATATTGCCTCAGACACGGTATTAAAACAGACGATCTGCAATCTGCTCGATAACGCCCTAGAAGCCTCACCGGATTGGGTAGGCCTGAACGTATCACGCAAAGACGACAACTTACTAATACGAGTTATTGACCGCGGTCCCGGCTTCGCCAAGGAGGTATTCGACCGCCTCGGCCAACCGTATCAATCCACCAAGGGCCGCCCAGGCAGCGGTCTGGGATTATTCCTTGTATTCAATGTGGCGCGAATTTTAGGGGGCCAAGTGCGCGCCCGAAATCGTCACAAAGGCGGCGCCGAAATTAGCCTGCGCCTGCCACTCGACGCACTCCGTCTTAAGGAGGTTTAAGCACATGACAAAGGACTCCAGCACCGCCGATGCAAACAACGACAACAGCGCACCGACGTTATTGCTCATTGAAGACGATGCCGCCTTCGCACGAACCTTGGGTCGCTCCTTCGAGCGCCGAGGCTACGCCGTAATCAGCACCAGCAGTCTCGACGGCGCCCTCACACTGCTAGAGAGCCACTCCCCTGGTTACGCGGTGGTTGACCTTAAATTGGATGGCGAAGCCTCGGGCTTGGCCTGTGTACAAGCCTTGCACAACCACGACCCAGATATGCTGATTGTAGTACTCACTGGCTATGCGAGTATTGCCACGGCCGTTGAGGCGGTGAAACTTGGCGCCTGTCACTACCTAGCCAAACCTTCGAATACCGACGACATTGAAGCGGCGTTTAACAGCGCCGAAGGCAATGTAGCAGTTGAAATTCGCGGTCGCGCCACCTCCATAAAAACCCTTGAATGGGAGCGCATCCATGAAACCTTGGCCGAGACAGGATTTAATATCTCAGAAACGGCAAGGCGACTTGGGATGCACCGCCGGACGCTAGCGCGTAAGCTCGCCAAACAGCAGGTGAAGTAGTGACGGTGTGGGAGACGCACTGTAAGCGTCCGGGCAACTCACCTTCCCATCTTACTGTAAGATAGTAGTCTTGGTG
>ERZ1027231.45-NODE-45-length-85172-cov-52.002549_pt1 | contig 85172 bp, 74 predicted proteins | sample MGYA00520866_ERZ1027231 | MGnify/ENA primary metagenome ERZ1027231 (study PRJEB33311, sample SAMEA4378411) | marine metagenome | biome: Marine biome; feature: Fjord; material: Water | collected 2014-07-20T08:00:00Z/2014-07-... | depth 75 m ...
GTTCGAGTCCCGGTGTAGCCACCATTTTTACTTCAGTAAAAGTGCATTCAAATATTTTATTTATCCCCTTTCCAAGCAGCACAGACGCACTACTCTATCTAAACTAATAATCGAAAGTCCGATAAAGTTAATAAGTGATGACAAGTTGAGAGTATCGTTACTTTATAGATAGGAACGACTCCCTTAAAGCTTATCACTTCCACATTTTAGCGTGAGGGTTCAACTCCCCCGAATAGATAAATAATTTAAGCAGAAATGATTTATCTATAAACCACACGCATAGGCTAGTGCTTTATTTTTTATGGTAGTGTTTAGCACAGGTACTTTATTAATCGCCAGCAATGCTAGATTACGGGCTGCTTTGATAAGTGGTGAAGGATGACTAAAGCCAGCATATAACGCATCCATGGTAGACATCATCAGTAAGTTATCTTTACGTCTCATTTTTTCATACCGGGCTAAAACAGCTTCATCATGCCATGCTTCGCCATTGCCAATTGCTTCAGCGATCACATGCTGCAACGCAAGTACATCTTTAAAGCCTAAGTTTACGCCCTGCCCGGCCATTGGATTAATCGTATGGGCCGCATCACCTAATAACAATACGCGCTTATGTTGGTAGGTATTCGCGTGTCTACGTGTTAATGAAAAATCACCTTTACCCAGTACTTTTATATTTCCTAATTGTTTAGGGAAGCATTTAAGTACTTCTTGTTCTAATTGGCTATTTGATAATGAAGCTAACCGAGTAATTTCATCACGTTGATGGTACCAAACTAAAGAGGCATAACCTCCTAAGGGACTTTTTCCTGGAAGTGGTAAAAAGGCGACAGGTCCAGTAGGGGAGAATTTCTGCCAAGTAATATCTTGCTGGCACAGTGAGGTTTCAACATTAATCAACATGGCTGATTGCTGGTAGTCCCAGCCTGTCATGCCAATAGCAGACATTTGCCTTACTTTTGATTGAGCGCCATCAGCGCCAATAACAAGCTTTGCTGTTATCACGCTATTGGTTAACGTTAATGTTGCTCTGTTATCGCCAGCGTTATCTTCTTGGTCTAGGGAGAGTAAACTTTCTGGACAGTATGTGTGAATATTACTCATGACAGTAATTTGCTGCCATAAGGCTAGCTGAATTAATCTGTTTTCTGCAATATTTCCTAAGTGAGATTGTGCAATGTTATCGGCATTAAACTCTGTGTAAGCACTATAATTCTCCCAAACACCTAAGCGTTTGTATGGACAACTGCGCCATTGCTGCACTTGTTGCCATGCGCCAACTTGATTGAGCAAATTCTCTGAGGCTAATGAAATAGCTGATACACGTAAGTCTATAGGTTGTTCGGCACTAAAGGCTTTGGGTATAAATTTCTCTACCAAGGCAACTTTTAAACCAAGCTGCCCTAAGGTCAGCGCACTTGCTGCGCCAACCATACCACCACCAACAACTACACAATCAAAATGTTCCATACTTTAATGTTCACAACAATATCGAAATAAGTCTGTATTTTACCCAAGCTCGCCGGTAATTTCGACCGATATATCGTTTAATTAATTTGTGACTATTCTACCTAAAAATGTAGGGTTCAACTGGGATAACAATCAAGTTGACCATTTAGGCGAACTAGCCACTTGCTGACATAGGGTAATAAAGGCCGGAGAAACTATAGGTTTTGAAATAAAGTATCCTTGACCATAATCGCAGCCTAATGATCGAAGGTAATCGTAGTGTTGTTTGGTTTCTATGCCTTCACCAACAAGCTTTAACGATAGACTATGGCCAATTAATACAACGGCTTCGACTAGACTGGCATCAGTTTTATCATCAATAGATCCGGCAATAAAAGAGCGATCGATCTTCATTACATCGATAGGGAAATGTTTTAGATAACTCAACGATGAATACCCCGTACCAAAATCATCCATATAGATAGCAACACCGAGACGGCGAATATCCTGTAAAGTAGTTTTCATTTCTTCTGAATTATCCATCAATAAACTTTCGGTTATTTCAACTTTTAAGTTTGATGGTGAAATATCATTCACTTTCAATGCTTTTTTTATTATGTCTGTTATTGGTGTTTTACTTGTTTGCTTACATTGACGACTAGAAACGTTAACGGCAACTTGTAATTTTAATCCAAGGTTGTGCCAATGCTTCAAGTCAGCACACGCCTGCTCAATAACCCATTGTCCGATAGGTTCAATCAGCCCAGCTTCTTCTGCGACTTCTATAAAGCTATCTGGGTAAATCAACCCTTTACTTGGGTGCTGCCAGCGAATGAGTGCTTCAGCGCCAATAATTTCGCCATTACTTAATGACACTACAGGTTGATAATGCAGGACAAATTCTTGCTGCTTGATTGCTTGTCGTAACTCTTGCTCGATATGCATTCGACGGCTAACAGCTTCATTCATACTCTTAGTAAAAAATTGATAGGTATTACGACCTGCAGCTTTAGCTTGATACATCGCGGTATCAGCATTTTTAAGGAGTAATTCAACACTGTCACCATCAATGGGGCCTACTGTGACACCTATACTCGCGGAAACTACTGCTTCATTATTTCCGCCAAAATGAAATGGCATAGATAAACTGGTCAGGATATTTTTAACAACGCGTTCAATGGCAAAACGGTTAGACAGGCCCATTAATAAAACAACAAATTCATCGCCACCAAATCGAGCTACCGTATCTTTTTCACGTATACAATTTCTCAAGCGGATCGACGCCAGCTTCAGTAACTCATCACCACTACTGTGACCCCAAGTATCATTAACAAATTTAAACCGGTCTAAATCAATAAATAATAAAGCTACATCACTATCTTCATCTAATTCTTCATTTAATTTATTGTGTAACCTCTCTAAACATAAATCACGGTTAGGTAATCCTGTCAGTGAATCATAATTAGCTTGTAACCAAATATCTTCTTCATACTTTTTATGCTTAGTAATATCTGAAAATAGACTAATATATTGCAACGGTTTTTTATCTTGATCTCTCACCACAGAGATAGCTAAAAATTCAGGATAAATTTCACCATTCTTCCTTTTATTCCAAATCTCACCCTGCCAACTGTTATTTTGCTCAAGGGATTGCCACATTTTTTGATAGAAGTGGTTATCATGCTTACCTGAGTTTAAGATATTAGGCGACTTACCTAATACTTCTTCTACGCTAAAACCACTGATATGACAAAATGCGGGATTGACCGTTTCTATTTTATTATTAGCATCCGTTATCATAATCGCTTCTGAAGCATACTTGAAAACTGCTGCCGAAATTTTTTGCTCGCCTTCGGATTTATTGCGCTCAGTTAACATGTGATTAAACGCTATCACCATATCGGTGATTTCATCTTTTCCTTTGACTTTTAACGGTTGATTAAATTGCTGCTCAACCTCCATGGTTGTCATTGCAGTGCTGATATATTTAATTTTTGCAACAATGCGCCTAACGACTAGGAAAGAGAAATATAAAGTAGCGATAAAGATCACAATAAATGTTGTTATGTATAGTACTAAACTATCAATTGCTTTTTGTTCTTCAGTCCTTGCTACAGATTGCATTTCAGAACGGATATGATTACTTATTGCTCTAAATTCATTAATGCGTAATGAAGACAACTGCCACCACTGCTCTGTATTAATACCGACGTCACTTTGTTGTAGTTGCTTAATCGCAGCAACAGCTTGGCTATCATCAATACGAACTTCGTTATCTATTTGCTCAGCATGTCTTCCTTTGTCTCTTGACAGTTTTGCTAATAAAATGTGCTCATGGTAACGATTTAAAGTCTGCCCAATAACCTCAACCGCTTGTTTATCGTCATCAGTTAAGTTTGCGAGTTCATTAAATATCATCAGATAGTTTTGGCTTGAAGATAAGCGAGTTAAAAAACTGTCAAAGTAATTCGATTCGCCTCTTAATACATAGTTTTTAAAATCATGTATTAAGCCGCCATACCCTATTTCTTGTTCAAGTTGTGCCAGTTGCTCTGCACGTATTAATCTTTCATTGAGTAGATCTCGAATAATCAATACTTGCTGGTTGTTATCTGCATTAAGTTGGTGCTGTAACCACAGTTGATGATGCGATTTTGATATAGAAAATAAATCATTGATGAGTTCGGTTTGTGCGTTGCCATAGGAAATAACTTGCTGAAGTTGGCTGGCATATAGTTGTTTAGTGTTTAACAAAGCATTTAAAGCGCCGCGTTCCTGTCCGGATTTTTCTTGTAATCTGAGTAAATTAAGGAAATCGATACTGTCTCTATTTTGTTCCGTATTCTTAAGGTGCACGTGGACTTGTGATATCAGCCGTAAAAGTTGTTCGTTAAAAAGAGAGAAGTAGGCAAAGTAACTACTACTCTCATAATTATCAATTTCGTTGCGCGTTTGTGACAAAAATTTAATACTTAAAAAAATTTCTTTCAAAACATCATTAATTACTTGCTGGTTAGCGATACTATTAAGTTGCAATTTGGTTAAATTAATTCGTTCAATAAAATCAATAGTGCGCTCTATATACAAATCTGTTTTCAGTCTTTGTTTTTGTAATTGAACTAATTTTTTCTGACTACCACGATGGATAACACCTGCGGACAAACCTCGCTCTTTTTGTAGTTCATGAATTAGCTTATCAATTTCACTTGAAATCTCTATAGACAAAATAGCTTTACGTGCCAGTTTAATATCTTCTAAATAAGCGTTTGTATGGTTAAGCCCAAAGCTTAAAATAATTAGCCAAGGAAGCAATAAAAACGCTTTTAGTCGCGCACGAATACTAAAATGACAAGCAAATTTTTGAAACATTACAATAGATCTACTTATTTAGAATAAAGAGGATAATTAGCCGTATTGAGCGGATGCTATCACAAGTATTCAGAAACAAATTTGTTCGATATCAATATAGTCAAACAATGCTTGTATACTCTGATATTTCAGCTATAGTAAAGAGCCAAGACATTGAAATTAAATACAAATACCTACTTTTTCACTTGGGGATTTTCATATCAAAACAAGTTACAATTTTTAGGTAACTTAGTAGTGAATTAAACGATTAATTAAATCATTAAGGAAGCACTATGTCTGCATTGTTACAGAACCCCTCCACGGACCGAAATAGCGAAGAAAAACGTTTAAGTAAAGACATCAATTTAATATATGATTTCACTGAAAAACCTAATCGCACTAATTTAAAAGCACAGAGTGATAGAGCAGTTGTTGCTAAACTTCGCGCTGATTTAGTATTACCTAACAATAAAATTCTAACTGTAGATATAGATTTTGATAGTACAAGCGGCTACCATGATAATACTATGATGGTTATGGATGACTTTGGCGTTGAGATGCTAGTCACTGCCTTCGCAGTAAAATACGGTCAGCAATTTGCTGATAAGATATCAAACGCTTGGGCAGAAAAAAAACATCAAAATGATCCTCGAAAACCCACTTACTTGCTGGTACAAAAACCAACTATTCATGATGGTTTACCACAGGTTTTTGTGGCCTGTGGAGAAAAAGAGCACAATAAAACTAAACCACAAAGTATCGTTTAAGATCCGGCTAAATAAAATGTTCAAGGCTAAGTTTTCTATACTGCTCGTGCTTAGCCTCTTATGCGCTAGCTTTTTAAGTGAAGCCAATAATCCATCATCATTCAAAACCCTAAGTAACGTTAATAAAATACTCCAAGACAAGGACGGTTTTATTTGGCTAGCCGGTCAACAAGGCTTAACGCGCGTTGACGCCAATAGTAATATTACCTTTTCGCTCAGTAATCAAGAATGGCCACTGCCATATTCTTGGATACATAATATGAGCCTCATTGACGACAAGCTTTTACTTGCCACAGAAACTCACGGATTATGGTTATTTGACACTCAAACCGGTACAGTTAAAAAAATCCCTGTCGATACCCCGAGACAGAACCACTTTGATGCTGTGATGTTTAAAGATCAGTATTACATCAATGCACCAGATAAGTTGTATCGATATAATCCAAGTACTAAAGAAACTAATATTATTGAGAGTAATATTAGTATTGACCATCTTGTTCATAATCAACAGCACCTATACATAGCGAATGAAGAAGGTTTATTTCAACTTAACGATGACCGCCTTACTAATATTATTAATGAACCCATTACTGCATTAAAGGCCATATCTAATGCTGTGATAGCCATCTCAACGAACAATATATATCGTATTTCAGATGACGGAACGATATCGAGTATCAAGCATTATGAGACCATTTACGGGCTAACAAAAGCGTTTAATAGTGATGATTTCTTTACCGTAAACAAGAAAAATATTATCACCAAATATAACGGCCTAACCCTGTCAACAATTCCTCATCACTACGGACAAAGTAAAACAGTACGCATTAGAGATATATTTCATGATGCGTCAGGCGTTTTATGGTTGGTGAGTAATCAAGGTGTTGAGCAAGTGAATGAAAACTACATCACCAATCATGAGGTTATTTTTGATATTCCAATCAACGCTAATGAAATAAAGTTCTTTGATGATGAGATCATTATAGGTAGCTATGGTGCAGGTTTACAAAACTTCTTAAAGCCTATATTTAAACCAAGTGTAAATACTGCTTTTACTAAAAAAGGACTGAAAATATTTGACGCAATAGAAGTAAATAACAACCTATACATCGCGAGCTTAGATGGTTTATGGCACTATGATAAAAACCAAGAGAAAGTGACTAAACTAAATATTATTGCTGATCAATTAGTATTAAAACTTAAGCATAAAAACAACTTACTCTACATTGCCACCAATAATCATGGCCTTTATACCTATGACTTAACTAGTAAAAAAATCACTAATCATATCGATGTTCAAAAGGGCTTATTGAGTCCTGAGATTATTGATGTGCTACCGTTAGACAATGGAAAAATTTGGATTGCAAACAGTAGACACATTAGCATTTACCAACAAGAAACTAAGTTGATCAAAACACTTAAGTCACCAAATAAAAGTAAAGTGATTTCATTTGTGCTAGCTGATAACAAAATTTTTGCTTCAACGCTTGGCGACGGCATTTTAGTGTTTAATCAACAGGGTGATTTATTAGCTCAGCTTTATAAAAGTCATAGCTTCACCGAAATGATAGCAATTAATGGTGATGTATGGGCTTCTGGTCAACCAGGTTTATATCGTATATCACCACAAAACTACCAAGTCACCATGATAGAAAACACCCAGCAGTATTCTTTTGTTAGCAGTATGTTAGTTAAAGATGACACCCTTTATGCCATTCACTACAGTGGTATTTTGGCACTAGACCTATCGGAACAAAAACAATTTAATTCAAATGTTATTATTAGCAAAACCACTATTTCAGGTAAGGCTAACTTACTCAATAAATCTATCAAAATAGAGAGTGGAAATGATGTTATCTCTCTTGATTTAGCCAGTTTAGACTACCGCCCTGGGTTAGCAAAAAAGTACCAATATCGAATTAATAATAGCCAATGGCAACAAATAAGTAATAATCAACTTACGCTAACGGGACTAGCTTCAGGGCATTATGACGTTGAAATTATGGCAACCAATAGCTTAGGCCATTGGAGTGACGTAAAAGCGTATACTGAAATTGACGTCGCCTACCCTTGGTACTGGACAATAGAGCTAAAAATCCTGTACATCATAATAGCTTTATTTATCGTGTTATTGATCGCTTGGTTACTTTTCCTACGTGCTAAATCAATCAGAAATATTCACAACTTACTCAAAGATGACATGAAAAACTGCGGCCGGATCATGAAAACCATTCAACGTAATTTACAACTGACTTCGACATCACTGGCAAGTAATGAAATAGAACAAAGTAAGCAATTAGTTGAAAAAAGTTTAGTGATGCTTAAGGAGAGCCTTGATTCACAAGAGCCTGATAGTCTTGCTGGTAAAGATTTAAGTGTCGCAATTCCATATTTAGCTGACTACATTCATAGTAAATACGAAGTTAAATTACACTGTAGCATTGATGATAAAGTCGATAGTTTGAATTATGAGCTTAAATCAGATGTCTATAAAGTCATCTTTGAAGCACTCATATCAGCTATTTTCAAGAGTGAAGCACAAAACTTCAACCTTACACTACAAGAGGTTAAGAAAAAGTTATGGCTGTCGATTAATAGTGATAATGACTCTTTTAACCAACTTAATAGTCGGATCAACTTCGACCTCGCGAGTTACACTATTCGTCAAATCACGACTAAACACCACGCCTCCCTTAATACGTTTGATAATGATGATGGCAGTAGTCAACTTGTTATTAGCTTTCCATTAATGACCTTAAATTAAACAATTATTTTTAACTAAAACAAATTAATGCAGACATTTGTCTTATTCATTCGAATTTAGTCTTCAATTGGTATAAAATACGCCTCCTTTTATCTGTACGGGTCATGTTTTAACATTTCCAGTACGAATTCGTGTGCAAAGAGTGAAGTAATGAGTAAAAAGCTATATATCAAAACTTGGGGCTGTCAGATGAACGAGTATGACTCGCAGAAGATGGCAGAATTGTTGGATTCAACTCACGGTTTCTCGATGGTTGAAGAAGCGGAACAAGCTGATGTTATCTTGCTTAATACATGCTCTATTCGTGAAAAAGCACAAGAAAAAGTATTTCACCAATTGGGTCGCTGGAAACGCTTAAAAGATACTAAACCTGATTTACTTATTGGTGTTGGTGGTTGTGTTGCCTCACAAGAAGGTGACTCAATTCGTAAGCGTGCTCCTTTTGTCGACATGGTTTTTGGTCCACAAACATTGCATCGCTTACCTGAAATGCTAAATCAGCTTCAGCATTCAAATAGTCCTATTGTTGATGTTAGCTTTCCAGAAATTGAAAAATTTGACCGTTTACCTGAGCCTAAAGCTGATGGTGCCAGTGCTTTTGTTTCTATCATGGAAGGTTGCAGTAAATATTGTACTTTCTGTGTAGTTCCTTACACACGTGGCGAAGAGGTTAGTCGCCCTCTTGATGATGTCTTATACGAAATAGCTCAACTCGCTGAGCAAGGCGTACGTGAAGTAAACTTACTAGGTCAGAATGTAAATGCATACCGTGGTGAAACACACGATGGCTCAATTTGTCGTTTTTCGGATCTAGTGCGTTTAGTTGCCACCATAGATGGTATCGATCGCATTCGTTATACCACTTCGCATCCAGTTGAATTTACTGATGATATTATTGAAGCCTATAACGATGTACCTGAGCTAGTAAACCATTTACATCTTCCCGTTCAAAGTGGCTGTGATCGTATTCTAACGCAAATGAAACGTGGCCATACCGCACTTGAATACAAGTCCCAAGTGAGAAAACTGAAAAAGGCGCGTCCAGAGCTATCGATGTCTTCTGATTTTATTATCGGCTTTCCAGGGGAAACCGATGAGGATTTCACCGCAACAATGGACTTAATTAAAGCCGTTGATTTTGACTTAAGTTTTAGCTTCATCTATAGCGCTCGTCCTGGTACTCCAGCAGCGGATCTACCTGATGATATTAGTGACCAAACTAAGAAAGATCGCTTGAAACTACTACAAGACCAAATAACACACCAAGCCTTACGCATTGCCAGACAAATGCTTAATACCGAGCAGCGTGTTCTTGTTGAAGGCCCTTCAAGAAAAAATCCAATGGAATTACGTGGTAAAACAGAAAATAACCGTACCGTTAACTTTGTTGCTCCGCATAGCGTTATTGGACAATTTGTCGATATCAAAATTACTGATGTCGTTGCCAACTCTTTGCTGGGTGAATTAGTCAGAGAAGAGAAAGATATGGGCTTACGAATTGCACATTCTCCAGCTGATATTTTGGCAAATAATCATCACACTTCAACGCCAAGTAACCTTGACGAATTAGGTGTTGGTACTTATACACCATAAACGCCCTTGGGCTCTTATATAGTACTTTTACTTTTACAAAACGGAAAAAAAATTGACAATATCAGCGACTAAGCTAACCCGAAAAACTTTCAGTTTGACGCCTGTAGATAACCACAGACAAGCTAATTTATGTGGTCCTATGGACGATAACCTAAAAACTATTGAGCGCCGTTTAGGTGTAGAAATAAGTTACCGTGGCCATGAGTTTACTGTCGTTGGTAAACCGGTAAATTGTCAGGCCGTTGTTCAAGTATTAAAAGATCTATACCTTGAAAGCCAAGAAGTTAAAGGTGAAAGCAAAGTAATCTCTCCTGAGATGGTTCATTTAGCCATCCTTGAAGCTGATTGCCTTGAACAAGAGCAACAGAGCGATAAGACTTCATCTGACTTAAGTCATCAATTAGATGATCAGTTAGGTAAGAAATTCGATGATATGGTCACCATTAAGACCAAGCGTGGTGTTGTTAAACCCCGCAATGGTAACCAACAAACTTATGTGCAAAATATAATCACCAATGATATTAGTTTTGGTGTTGGTGTTGCCGGAACAGGTAAAACCTATTTAGCGGTTGCTTGCGCTGTCGATGCATTAGAGCGTCAAGAAGTACGTCGTATTTTACTTACAAGACCTGCGGTAGAAGCAGGTGAAAAGTTAGGTTTCTTACCCGGTGATTTATCTCAAAAAATAGATCCATATTTAAGACCGCTTTATGATGCGCTTTTTGAAATGCTTGGCTTTGAAAGAGTCGAAAAACTCATAGAACGCAATGTTATCGAAATAGCACCACTGGCTTATATGCGTGGCAGAACACTCAATGATGCCTTTATTATTCTAGATGAAAGCCAAAATACTACCATTGAACAGATGAAAATGTTTTTGACACGTATTGGTTTTAACTCTCGCGCTGTAATTACTGGTGATATAACCCAAGTCGACTTACCTCGCCATCAAATGTCTGGCCTTCGTCATGCTATTGAAGTTTTACAAGACATTAACGGCATTAGTTTCAACTTCTTCCAATCAAAAGACGTAGTTCGCCATCCTGTTGTTGCTCGCGTTGTTGATGCCTATGATAGCCATGAACAAAAAGCAAACAGACAAAAACAAGAGAAGAAACAGGCGCAACAAACACCTAATGATAAGAGCGATGTAAGCTAATGACTCATGAGATTGATCTTCAAGTTGCCTGTACACCAACCGAATTACCGACTAAAGAGCAATTCCAGCTTTGGGTTGATACAGCCTTATCTGAAGTTAGCAGCGAACCAAAACAAGAATTTGAACTTACCATTCGCTTAGTAAATAACGAAGAAAGCCAACAGTTAAATATGCAATACCGTGGCAAAGATAAGCCAACCAATGTCTTATCTTTTCCTTTTGAAGTTCCTGAGGGTGTAGAGCTTAATTTATTGGGCGACTTGATTATTTGCATTGAGGTTATGAAGCAAGAAGCACAAGAGCAAAACAAAGCTTTGTTCGACCATTGGGCTCATCTTGTTATTCATGGCTGCTTGCATTTAGTTGGCTTTGATCATATAAGTGACACTGAAGCAGTTGAAATGGAATCTATCGAGACTTCTATTTTGAAAAAGCTCGGGATTAGTGACCCTTACGTAGAACAGTAGGTAACTAATTTACAAAGATATAAATTGATATACCCCGTCGTTTGTGCGGTGATATGTTCAATTACATACTCGATAACACAATAAAGGAATACAAATAGCTCTATGAGCGATGACACCCCCCACTCTAGTAACGGTTCAGCCAATAAATCATTTTTGCATAAAGTAATGCAAGTATTAACGCCTGAGCCGAAAAATAAAGATCAATTAGTTGATATACTAAATGACGCTCAAGACAGAGATTTGATCAATCCTGAAACTAAACAAATGATCACAGGTGTCTTAGACGTATCAGAAATGCGCGTTAGAGAGATTATGATCCCACGCTCTCAAATGGTTACCATTGATATTAATCATAGCCTTGATGAGTTCCTACCTATTATTCTAGAGTCTGGTCACTCACGTTTTCCTGTTGTAAATGAAGATATCGATCACATTGAAGGGATTTTATTAGCAAAAGATCTACTCGCCTTTAGCTTCAATTCTGAAAGTAAAAACTTTAGTTTACGTGACGTTATTCGACCGGCCATTATTGTCCCTGAAAGTAAAAAGGTTGAACCCTTATTAAAAGAATTTCGCTCAAATCGCTATCATATGGCGATAGTGGTAGATGAATACGGCGGCGTTTCTGGTCTTATTACCATCGAAGATATTTTAGAGCAAATTGTTGGTGAAATTGAAGATGAAACCGATGATGAGATTGAAGAAGAAATTAAGCACTTAGCGGGCAATGTTTATTTAGTAAAGGCACTGACAGAACTTAGCGACTTCAATGATTATTTCAACAGTGACTTTGATGATACAAGTGCTGATACCATTGGTGGCATAGTATTGAGGCAGTTTAATCATATGCCACAAAAGGGTGAATTATTTCGCTTAGGTAATTTTGAATTTAAAGTACTAGTCGCTGATAGTAGGCGCATGCAAATGCTACAAGTAAGCGTTGATAAAGGTCACGAAATTTGCGGTAAAGTGAGTGACTAATATCAGTAAGGCTCTCCTTTTTAAATCATTGAAAAGCAAACTAGCAAACCCAAGTAATTGGCTGTGTTTTCTTAGTGGCTTTTTATTGGTTTTTGCTTATGCACCCTTCTCTTTATGGTGGCTGACATTAATTTTACCTAGCATTATGCTATACCAAATTAAGGATGCATCTCCTAAACAAGCAGCTAAAAAAATAGCACTATTTGCCTTTGGCTGGTTTAGTAGTGGTATCAGCTGGGTACATGTCAGTATTGACCAATTCGGTGGTCTACCTCTCATATTTTCCTTATTATTAATGTTAGCTTTGTGCGCCTACCTTGCATTATTTCCAACACTTGCTGGTTACTTAACCGCTAGGATAGCTAAGAATAAACGTGTTAATTTATGGTTGTTCCCTTCCATTTGGTTATTGTGTGAATACTTACGTTCTGTCGTGCTAACAGGCTTTCCTTGGCTATCCCTTGGTTATAGTCAAATAGATAGCCCATTAGCCAGTTTCGCCCCAGTAATTGGTGAAGTGGGCCTGACTGGAATTGTCCTAGTAATTAATATTTGCCTCGTAAAGATGTATTGTTTTTTCACTAATTTAATTAACAAAAAAAATCAAACGTCTCCAGCACTTTCATCGTATAAAAGTTTAGCAATTCCCTTCTCCTTGATTTTAAGCATTGTGTTAACGACTGCTTTACTTGCTCAAGTGAGCTGGACAGAGTTAACAGATAAATCAATTAAAGTAGCGCTCGTTCAAGGTAATATAGCCCAATCAATAAAATGGCAGCCTGAGCAAGAATGGCCAACCATGCTGAAATACCTAGATTTAACACGGGTAAATTATGATGCCGACCTTATTGTTTGGCCTGAATCGGCGATCCCTGCGTTAGAGCCCGCAGTACAAGACTATTTGGATACGGTAAATCGCTCGGCGATTTTAAATAACAGCGCAATAATTACCGGTTTAATTAACTATAACTTTGAAAGTAAAGAGTACTTCAATGCACTACTCGTTTTAGGTAAGAAGAATACTGAAGATGAGCAAGGTTATTATTATAATCACAGCAATAGATACTATAAAAATCACTTATTACCTATCGGTGAGTTCGTTCCATTCCAAGAGTTACTTCGCCCTATAGCACCCTTTTTCAATTTGCCTATGTCGTCTTTCACTGCAGGTAACTACGTCCAACCCAATTTGATTGCTAATAACTTACATATATTACCGCTAAATTGCTTTGAAATAGCTTTTCCCACGCAATTAGCTGCCAATTATACCGATGATACCGATATGATTTTAACGGTCAGTAATGATGCCTGGTTTGGTGATTCTCATGGCCCACACCAGCATTTTGAAATTGCTCGGATGCGTGCACTAGAATTTGGTCGTCCATTAGTAAGAGCAACCAATAATGGTGTTACCGGTATAATAAATCATTTAGGCGTAGTGACTGAAATTGCGCCACAATTTGAAGAAGTAGTGTTAAAGGGAACAGTTGAGTTTGTTAAAGGTGACACACCTTATAGCCAATGGCCAAACCTTATATTATGGCTGATGATATTGGCACCAATAATGTTGCTAAAAATATTTAAAATTTAACATTATACCCGTTACCACAATAGTTTTGTCCGATAAATAGAGTAAATAAAGTGAACAACGACAACACTCTATTTACTACTTTCACGAATTTACCTGTTTTGTTTTGGATGCAATGACGTTTTGTTACGGCCGGTTTCTTTTGAACGATACAAGGCAGCATCGGCACATTCAATCCAAGCTTCAGGGGTGTTAATTCCCTCATCAACCTCAGCCACGCCGACACTTATAGTGTAATTAATTTCAATATCATTGTAAGTCACTATTGCCGCGGCAACTTCTCTACGAAGTCGCTCAGCAAATACATAAGCATTTTTAAGCGAGGTATCTGCTAATAAAATGGCAAACTCTTCTCCACCATAACGACCACAAATATCGGTTTCTCTAACATGGTGACGGATCAAACCAGAAAGGTGACGTATAATAACATCACCAACCACATGACCATAACTATCATTAACATTTTTAAAGTGATCGATATCTAACATCACTAATGAGCTAGCATGTCTACTTCGTCCCCAACGCTTATATTCTGCCAATAAGCATGATTCCCAATGAGCACGATTAAACAGCTGGGTTAAGCCATCGGTTTGACTCAGTACTGCCAACTCTTCATTAGCTTTTTTCAAGCCCTGTTTGTGCACGGCATTGTCTGTGACATCATAAATCAATAAACACAAATGGCTAACATCACCGGTAGATGACAGCAGCGGAATAAACGTAGTGTTCTGATACATAAAATCAGCACTACCCGTTACAGGGCGATAACTATCAAACTTAAATAAGTAAGGTCTTTGCTCCCATATGGTAAAGGCTTTATTTTTCAATAAAAAAACTGATTCTGCCTTTCGTGTAAACCAGTCTTTCGGGATCTCTTCAAATAAGTCGAATATCAACTTTCCCTTTACTTGACGAGGTAACAAACCACTATGGTTTTCCATAAAACCATTAAATATTTGAATGGTAAACTCTTTATCTAGCACAACGAGACCAACATCAATGTTATGTAACATTTCCATCAGCCAATGTAGTTCATTTAATTGTGATTTTTCTAACGTCATAACCAATTCCTGTCGTCGCTTAGTCGCGCTAACTCATACCTATTCAATTAATAACAAATTATTTTCACTTGCTTATTCACCGACTATTCAATTAGATAGGCCAATTTATTGTTAAGTGTTTGCATCGACTTTTCCGTAAAGAGTAATAACAAATCACACTTTATTGGATAGTTTTCTATGCTGTAGCTAATCTCTATTGCGAGTGTTTTCTTCCATTTATTCGCATTATTAGCAATTAAGTCCGAAATTTTTCTATGTTGTCCCAATACCTCAGGGTGTCCTTGGCTAAATTGAATATCGAGTTGTTCTGATATCCCTTTTAAACAGGCGCCAATAAGCACATTTGCTAAGTCCATTAATAACTCTAATTCAGTCCCCATATCTGCATCGTATTGATAATTCATCAAAGACGCGACATCTTTAAAACTTGAATCGTTGAGGATCAATAAAGCTTCGCCTGAGATACCCGCACTAATAAACCCCTGACAAATACCCGAAGTACTTTCATGATTTTCGATATCTTTTAATGCCATTCGAAGTTCACTCACTTCGATGAAGTTAACATTAGGAATAGGTAACTCAACAAAGACATTGAGTAAACGAGCAAGTAAATCGCCCGCTCGTCCCATCGCGACATTGGCTATTTCTTGATAACAATCACGAACATCTGTTGATAGAGCAGTATTGGACTCCGTAACTTGTGGCTCAATTTCAGCTTTAGTTACATTCACCTGAGTAATATTAGGTTTTTCAGGTGTATTTACAACAGCAACTATTGGAGTTTCAGGTACATTAGTTGATGCATTATTCAATGTTTCTAATTCATTAGTTGTATCAGGAGCTTTATTAGTAAAAAGCCCATAGGATGAAAGCACTTCGGTAAGAATGTCTTTATTAACAGGTTTCTGAATGAAACCTAGCGCCCCTAAACTGGTAACACGTTGATGTGCCTCAGGTTGAATATCTCCTGATATCACTATGGTAAGTGTTGGTAAGTCTTGTGCTAAAATAGCTTCAAGCACTTGATAACCATCCATTTTTGGCATATTAAGGTCAAGTAAAAGCACATCGCCTTTACCTGCCTTTATCGCTTCAATTCCTTCAACACCATCAGCGGCAAAACTGATATCTACATCCCAACCGTCTGGTAATGAACGCGCAACTTGCTTGCGTGCCATATTAGAATCATCACAAATTAATAATTTGGTGGTCATATTAATCTTAGGCCTTACATAAACGATAACGAAACAATATCAACGGCCGATTATATACTCGTCACCATTCAAAGTGCAGGATTTCAGAGTGAATTAGAATAACTTTAGATACGTGAAGACAGTGAATTACAATCCATCGAATTACTCAGACATTCCGAAATATACATATTAAATTGATAACAGGTAAATATATCTAACCTCTATTGACAACCTTAAAGTATCCAACATAAAACACAATGATTAAGTTCTATTTATAGAAATTTTATCGCTAAACGGCTAATATAATTTCACCTTAGCCATTAATTTCAAAAAAACATGAATTTTTCTACCTCAAACATCAGCTTATGTGCCATTTTTATCGCCAGTTTTGCCCTTGCCTTTAATAGCCATGGCAATAATTTTGACTCAAATAAATTGCAATCAACACAGAACCTCGTCAAAGCAGGAGATAAATATATCACCTTGTTAGGGCAACAAGTAAATGTTGGCGAGCAAGCACCGCAGTTTAAAGTTGTAGACAAGAACTTTGCACAGGTAACATTATCTGACTTTCAAGGACAAACATTACTTATCTCAGTGGTGCCAAGTTTAGATACCGGTGTTTGTTCTATTCAAACAAAACGGTTCAATGAAGAAGCAGCAAAACTACCTGAGAATATTACCATTTTAACCATTAGTAATGATCTGCCATTTGCACAAAAGCGCTTTTGTGATGTAGAAAAAATTGATGGCATTAAAGTTTTATCTGATTCGGTTTGGCGTGATTTTGGTGTTAACTATGGCTTATTAATTAAAGATATGGGGTTACTCACTCGGGCAATTTTTGTGATAAATAATCAAGGGAAAATTGTTTATAAAGATCTAGTTGCTAATATTTCACAACACCCTAACTACGATAAAGCACTCGCTAAAGTTAGATATACGGCGCCCGTTATTGTTATTGATCCAGAAGCCGAAGTAGAAGCAACTAAAGAACTTGCCGTGAAAGAAACTGAAAAATAGCGATTTAAACACAAACCTAAAGCCCAATAAAAACAATAAGTTAACAATTGGCACATAACTTATTTCAATTTTATTCTTGAAAAAGTAGTAAACAATCCCATCTCTAATTGTGTAGTCGCCGTAAGGGGCTACACAAAAAAATTGCCTGTTCATTATGAAAGGCAGCATTATTGTAAATAACACTCTTTTGTATAGTTCAATTCTAGGCAATATATTTGCTAGATAATAGCTAACAATACAAACTCTGTTATTTAAAATAATAATCATTTTATTGCTATATTATAGGATAACTTATTATGCGTAACTCTACAGATTTCAGCCCTCTTTACCGTTCATTTATTGGTGTTGACCATTTAGCCAGCTTAATTGACAAAGCCTCTCAACCTGGTAAACAATCATCATACCCGCCATATAACATTGAGTTATTGGCCGAAAATCAGTACCGTATTACTATGGCTGTCGCAGGTTTTAGTGAAGATGATATTGATATTGAATCTAAAGATAATAGTTTAATCATTGTCGGTACTAAGCAAATCGCAGCCAATTCAGCTCAAGAAAAAAATTCAGCTCCTCGTCATTTTTTACATCAAGGCATTGCCGAGCGAAACTTTGAACGTAAGTTTCAGTTAGGCGAACATGTTAAAGTCATCGGCGCCTTTATGGAGAACGGATTGTTGCACGTGGATTTAGAGCGAGAAGTTCCAGAAGCATTAAAACCTCGCAAAATAGCCATTAATGGTAAAAGTTTATTAAATGTAAATTAATAACCCTCACTTATTCATGTTTCTCCTTTTGTTTTGCCCAGTCTTTGACTGGGCTTTTTTGTTTTACTATGCTACTTAAATAGTTATACCAATTGCACTAAATAAGCTTTCATCTTCAGGTGGTCTAAATATCCAACAACATGGTTGCTTTCAACTCCAATAGTCAGCTATTACTAAATCAAGCGCCTTGTTCTTGAAAATTTACCCTCACTGTTTATTTACAGTGAAAGCTGTCATCTTAATTAGTGCAAATGGTATTAAATAGTCTAAAAAATAATTAAGTAGCAACGCCATTGACTGAACAATCACACTTTAAAAACAAAATTACTATCGCAGGCTCTGGTCCTGTTGGTGCTATGCTGGCCATTATTTTATCCCGTGCCAATTACTTAGTCGATGTCTTTGAATCACGTCCAGACCCTAGAGCACATAATGCACAACAGGGTAGATCAATTAATATAACCCTATCAGAGAGAGCGTGGGCGGCACTTAAAGTGATCGCTCTAGATAAGAAAGTGCGCCAACATGCTACGCCACTCTATAAACGTATATTTCATAGTAAAAACGGCAGCCTCTCAGAACAAAGTTACGGTAAGAAAAATCAAGCTATCTGGTCTATATCAAGAGAAAAATTAACTGAGATATTGATCAGCCAAGCTGAGCAAGAAGCGCAAGTAAAATTACATTTTGAACAGCGATTAACCTACATTGATTTTAGCACTGCTTGCAGCTCTTTTAGCTACTTGAAAGCGGGCAGAAAAGGCCATAAAGAGGTTGATGCTGATTATGTATTTGCCGCCGATGGCGCTTTTTCTAAAGTACGCCGTCTCGCTCAAGAAACACCACGTTTTAGTTACTCTCAACGTTATATGGAGCAATCTTATATAGAATTAACCATTGCGGCAAATGATGATGGCAGTACAAAACTATCCCCTCATGCCAGCCATATGTGGCCTCGCAAAGATTTTTTATTAGTTGCATTGCCGAATAATGATGGAAGTTTTACTTGTACCTTATACCTAAATTTCCAAGGAGAAACTTCGTTTTCTTCACTAACCACTCCACAGGCAGTCAATGATTTTTTTCTCCATAATTTTTCAGATGTTATGCCTTTTTTAGAAAACCCTGTCGTGGAGTTTCTTAACAAAACGCCTAATCCATTATTTTTAGTCAGTGTTGATCCTTGGGTGATAAATAACAAAATAGCTTTGATTGGTGATGCTGCTCATGCCATGTTGCCTTTTTACGGCCATGGTTTAAATAGTAGTTTTGAAGATTGTCACGTGATTGCAGAGCTTATCGAACAATACAATGATGACTGGGTAAAAATATTACCTGCTTATTACTTACAACGTAAAGCTAACACCAATGCAATTAGCAAATTATCTAATGATTATTTTTTTGATATAAGCCATTTTGATAATGATAGCGATGAATTGTTAAGTAAAAAGATAGCCGATAAATTTGCACTAAAATTCCCTGAGTTATGGCCCTCTCTAGATCACATGATCAGCTTATCTCGTGATATCTCTTACGAAAAAGCGAGAAATATTTCATTAGAACAAAAAAACATCATGGCTGAAATAATGATAATTAAAGATATTGAGTTATGCTGGCAGGAAGATGCTGTTTATCAGAAATTAAAAAAAATGGCTTTGACAAGACTTCTGCCACTATTGAAGTAAACAGGGAAAAGTAAATTAGCGATACAAATTAGTTAAAATTCAAGGGCAAACAATAACTCGGATAAGTCTGGTTGCCATTGGAATTCTTTGAGTTTAATTCTACTACCGATCACAACGACCTGCTCATCTTGCAAATGATGCTTTTGTTTATCAAAGTTTTCACTGCCTGGCGGAAATGAAATTTTACCTTGAGAATTAATTACCCTAAACCAAGGAACAGCTTGTCCTCTCCAGCCATCTATTGGCACTTTACCTAATGATTTCCCCACAAGGCGGGCTCTACCAGGCAAACCTGCTAAATCAGCGATTTGGCCATAACAAGCAACTTTACCTTGAGGAATTAATTGCACTGTTTGCCATATTTGTTGGTAATGTGGATTTAACATTTTATCAGTCCTATTTAAGCCCAAATTGTTAATTGCTGAATAAATTACTGTATCATAGCAGCATAAGTAAAAATAACGCGAGTGGTCAATAGACCCTAAGGTGAAACATGAAAATTTGGGTGGATGCTGATGCATGTCCTGTGGTTATCAAAGAAATATTATTTAAAGCCGCTAATAGAACAAAAATAGCCACAACCTTAGTCGCTAATCATTATGTCCGAATTCCCCCTTCTCCCTTCATCAGCTTTATGCAAGTAAGTAGTGGCTTTGATGTAGCAGACGATGAAATAGTTAAGCGTATTGAGGCAAATGATTTAGTTATCACCAGTGATATCCCTTTGGCAGATGAAGTGATAGGTAAATCAGGTATTGCCTTGAGTCCTCGTGGAGAGCTTTATACTAAAGAGAATATAAAATCACGACTCAACATTCGTGATTTTATGGATACCATGCGCGCTAGTGGTGTACAAACGGGTGGGCCGCCAGCATTAAATCAAACAGATAGACAGAATTTTGCTAATCACCTTGACCGTATCATTACCCAATGTAAAAAAGCAAAATAGACTCTTCTCATTAGTATTCAAGGTAGCTACTTCGGTGGGTAGCTACCTTTTATTTTGACTGCATTTTCAAGCAAGAAGATGTCATAACCTAAGCTATCTCCTTGCTAACTTTTCTCTAATAATAGCGCTTTAATCTCTGCTATTTCATTTTCCAACTTATCAATTTGCGCACGACTAGCAGGCTCGCCACCATCACCGGTCTCACCATGTTGCTCAGCTCGAAATTGCTCATGCTCTTGGCTCATCACTTCTAATACAGTACCCACCATCATATTTAAAAAGATAAAAGCGGTTAAAAAGATAAAGGTTAAATAATAAATCCAGCTAAGTGGGTGCACTGCCATGGTTTCATACATGACATCGGTCCAATCTTCAAACGTAGCAACACGAAATAATGTCAGCATAGAAATTGAAACATCACCCCATAAGACTTCGTTAATTGAATGAAAATACATACTACCAATAGCGGCGTAGATATAGAAAATGACAAACATCAGTAACGCAATATATCCCATACGCGGAATTGCTTTGAGTAATGCATTTATCAATAAGCGTAACTCTGGCACCATAGAAACTAGGCGAAGAACACGAAATACTCGTAACAATCTAGCGAGCAGCACACCAGAGCCGCCCGATGGTACTAGGCTACCGATAACAATAATAGTATCAAAAATATTCCAACCACTTTTAAAGAAGTGCTTTTTCTTGGGACACGCTAAATAACGAATAGATATTTCTATCGCAAAAAATACCGTAACAGCAACATCCAAAAGTAACAAAATAGACACGACATTAGAGGATAGGTTATGCGTTTTTGCGCCAATCAATAATGCAGACAATAAAATAACCGCAATAACAATACCCTGAAAAACTTTACTGCTATCTATTTTTCTCAGTTGACGCTGCGCCTTCAGTACAAAAAGCCCCATTATCTCAATCCTAGTGCAGCATCACTGACATGCGGGTTACTTCGACGCTCTTGTCCAAAAGTACTCATTGGGCCATGGCCTGGGATAAAGCGAACCTCATCACCTAAATTGAACAAATTATTTCGTATTGAGTTAATCAGCGTTGCATGATCACCACGGGGAAAGTCAGTGCGCCCAATTGAGCCACTAAATAATACATCGCCAACTTGGGCAAGTTTTGACTCGCGATGAAAGAACACAACATGGCCTGGTGTATGACCAGGACAAAAATAAACTTCCATAACAATATTGCCAAAACTAACCGTGTCACCTTGTTCTAAAAAACGGTTGGGAGTAAATTTTTTTGCATAAGAAAAAGCCCCACCAAAGCGTTGTTTTTGATCTTCAATACCATCAATCCAAAACTGGTCTTCTTTATGTGGCCCTTCAATCTGTACATCGAAGTCTGTAGCAAGCGCATGAGTTGCACCTGCATGATCAATATGCGCGTGGGTGATCAAAACTTTTTCAAGCGTCAGACCATGCTTGGCAATGCCTGCCTTGATCTTTTCAATATCTCCACCTGGGTCGACTACCGCGGCCATTTTAGTGTCGCTGCACCAAAATAATGTACAGTTTTGCTCAAAAGGAGTTACCGGGATAATTTCATGCTTTAACATATCTTGCTCTTCAATCGTTATTAATTACAAAATGACAGTATTATATACTCGTTATCATTCAAAGTGCAGGGGTTCAGTGGGAATTAGTATCACTTTAGACAAGTAAAATAATTTAATCATAGTTACTCTATGTTGTGATTATTTAACCCAACATAAAATGATGTTAAACCCAAAAGATAAGCGTTTAAGCAACATAAATTAATCTCTGGCTGACTTATCATGCCCCGACATGATCGGTGTGATTAGAGAATACAAGAGCATATTTCCCTGAAAAAACATTAATCCACCACAGTGTGTTAAATTAAAATAGCTCAAGCACTCTACCCTTGTATCTTGAGTGTTGAATGTTGAATGTTGAATGTTGAATGTTGAATGTTGAATGTTGAATGTTGACAGGTATACACTCAAGCCAGCTCAATATGCGAGGTTCAGGCACGTGTGTCTCCATAAATTATTCCGTTATCTTGCTAACAAAAATGTAACAAAAGCAATGAATAGTACTTCCCCTACGCGCCTTAACTCGGTAAGCTTGCGCAACTAATTTTATCAACTACTCACTATTTATGACCACTGCTTCTTCTCGCGATTCTTTTCATTCTCGTCTTGGTTTTGTTCTCGCCGCAGCAGGTGCTGCTATTGGCTTAGGCAATATTTGGGGTTTCCCTACTCAGGCGGCAAATAATGGCGGTGGTGCCTTTTTAGTTGTTTATTTAATCGTAACTTTCTTACTTGCGTTACCTGCACTATATGCAGAAATTTATATTGGCAATCAGGCACAAACTAACCCGGTATCGGCTTTAGCAAATGCATGTGGTGAGCGCTTTAAAAAAATCGGACACTCTGCCGGCATTATAGGCATTATCGGCGCGATGATGATGCTAAGTTTTTATACCATAGTAGCAGGTTGGATGCTGTCTCATGCGCTAGCATCGTTAGCAGAGCTCGTCGGCTTACTGGACTTATCACAATGGCTTTCAACCTCCAGCACGCTGCGAAATGTAATATTTACCCCGATATTTATCGTGCTAGCCGCTGCTATCGTCCACCAAGGTGTACATAGTGGCATTGAACGCTGGTCAGCACGACTAATGCCAATGTTATTAGTGATGCTACTTGGTTTGATTATTTATATATTGCAGCAAGATGGCGCAAAAGAAGGTTTGACGCTCTACTTAGTCCCTGATTTTAGTCAAGTAACTGAGCCAAAATTGGTTATTTCTGCGATGGGACAAGCTTTTTTCTCTTTGGCTATTGGTGTTGGCGCAATGATGGCCTATGGCTCATATATGCCTAAAGGACAAAGTGTAGGCAAACTCGTTTTATCGATAACATTACTTGATACCTTTATTGCCTTTATTGCTGGATTACTGATTATCCCTGCCCTCTTTGTCGCTCAGCATAGTGGACAAGAAGTATTTATAGACGGTCACCTCATTGGTGAAGGACAACTTATTTTTAATATTTTACCAACACTATTTAGCTCTATGGGCAGCATTGGTTTATTAGTTTCTTTTACTTTTTTTATCCTATTATCAATTGCCGCCCTCACCTCGACCATTTCGTCAACTGAAGTGCCAGTTGCTTATCTCATTGAAGATAAAGCGATGAGCAGAAGGCGAGCTACATGGTTAATCTCTGGATTAGTTTTTATCGCCAGCATGTTACTCATCGCCTTTTTCGAGCAACTCTTTGGCTTAGTGATCCAACTCTTAACCACGATTTTACAACCTCTGATGTCATTATTTTACTTTATCGTCGTTGGTTGGTTATGGAAGCGTGGCAATCAACTTACCGATATGGCTCAATTAAATAAACACCTATCATTAAAATTACTTGGTTTTTACTTACGCTTTATCTGCCCTGTTCTATTAGTTGTGGTCTTTATTAATGTGGCTTTTTAATCGTTAAGCTCTGGTTTTGTTATGAAACTAGAGCATGTGATGTAAACGAAACTAGCGGTGTTTACGGTATATGGCCTCTATTGTTCCGTCAGCTGTTAATTCTTTAATAACGTTATTAACTGAATCTCTTAACATCTCATCTTTAAAAGCCATATGTGAATATACGTCTGGCCATAATCTATGTATGGTGAAGTCTTTCGCGGCTATTTTTTCTTCATTTATATAACGTTTATCTGCTAAGTCATGCAGAAAAATGTGGATATCTCCGATGCGAATATCTTTCTCACCCGCAACCATCATATAGGTGGTCTCATCTGGTTTTGAATATTCACTGTAATTAGGATTAGTAAGGGCCATTGCTTTAAAGTCATCTCCGAGCATTTCTTTAGCTCCCTGATAAGCAGCAATAGAATAACCTTGTAAATCCGAAACTCTATTAACCTTTAGTTTCGATGAACTTTTCGAGACGGCGACATCGGTATAGCGGAAAACAGGCGAAGATAAAAAGGCTTTAGCTGATGAGTTTGAGAAAATATTACATGCAACATCAATTCTTTGTCCTGAATTGATTTCATGTAATAGCCTGTTATTACTCATATAGATAAACTGTACATTGTAACTTGGTAATTGCTTAAATATTTCTTCGGTCAGCTCAAGGAACAAACCTTGATGATTTTTTTCCTGAAGAAAAGGTGCAAAATTGCCAATGCCTACCTTTAAATCTTGTTTAGCCATTAGCAAACTTGATGAACATAGTAGGGAGATTAAGAGAAAACGGCATAATATTTTAATCATATAAAATAGCCCACTAACAGAGTGTTATAAACAACAATAAAGTAACTGATAAGTTACAGCAATCATTTTGTATCAATTTCAATAACCAATAAAGCACAAAAAAACATTAGATAGTAGCTAATTTCTCTGATAATACTTGAAGTGAAGCTATTGTCACTTTGAATTCAATAGCTCTAAAGATTCTTTTTCACTAAGATCAACTTGCTCTATTTTCTCAAAACGGTTAGAGATTTTATCTGCCGAGGTATGGATTTGTTTCACATCCGTTGCAGCCTGATCTATATGCCTAGCGAGATTGGCAAAGCGACCTTTAAAGCGATTGAAATCTTGCGCTAAATCAGACAAATGCGCCTGAATAATATGTATTTGCTGGCGTGTTGCCTCATCTTTAAGTACTGAGCGAGCGGTTGTTAATATAGCCATCAAGGTCGTTGGCGATGTCAGCCAAACGCGCTTTTTATTCGCATACTCTACCAGATCGCTTTGGTGTCCATGAATTTCAGCAAATATAGCTTCCGCTGGAATAAACATAATGGCGCCATCTGCTGTTTCATTGTCAATCAGGTACTTATCACTAATATCATTAATATGTTTTTTGATATCCATTTTAAATTGTCGCATGGCTGATTTTCGCTCAACCTCATGAGTTTCAAAATCCACCATTTTTCGGTAATTTTCTAATGGGAATTTAGAGTCAACAACTACGTTACCCGTAGGTTTAGGCAAAAAGAGTACGCAGTCAGCAATTTTACCATTTGACAGCGTATGCTGAAGTTTAAAGCTTTGCTCCGGCAAGACATTTCTGATCAAGCTATTTAATTGTACTTCACCAAAAGCCCCCCGTGAGCGCTTATCATTAAGCACTTCTTGCAAGCTCACTACATTGGTCGATAACTCGGTAATTTTCTTCTGCGCATCATCAATCAACGCTAAGCGCTGCAAAATATCACTAAAGGTTTTGGTGGTTTTTTCAAAGCCCTCAGCCAAGCGCTTTTCTACTTGGCCACTAATTTCCTGTAAACGATTATCGGTTGCCTGAGTTAATCCATCAATGCGTTTACTCATTTGTTCACTGCTTTGTGCAAGCGTTTTAGCCAATTCTTCTCGGTTAGCTTGACCAGTATTATTTAGATGGTTAATCACTTGATCTAATGACTGACTTTGATTGTTTGCAAGTTGACTTTGTAACTCGTTAATCTGCCGCATGAGCTTAATACGTAAATCAGCCATTTGCTGTTCAATATTATTCGATAAATGCAGTTGCTGCTTATCATGAGCTTGTGATAACTGTTGCTGGTTCACTTGCTGATAATTTTGCTGTAAATGCAACAACTGTTCTGAAAAGTGTTGCGCTATCACCGCTTGCAAACGCTCTTCTTGTTCAACGTTTTGCGCTAACACGGTACTTTTGATGTGATTTAATCGAAATAACACCCAGATCAGCATTAAGAAAAACACTATTGCCAGCGTCAGGGCGAGTGGTAAAAGCAGTTGTGGCTCTATGGAAAAGTTCATAATTGATACCAATTTCATTAAATTATTACTTACTTGTACTGGCTAAAATACTCCAAGGTTGCGATGCCCTTAATCCCATGACTCCCTATTACTCTATCGAGCGCCTTATCTAGATTTTTTCCTTCGCACAACAAGATCACCAACTTAATGATGTAGGTATTACTTCGAGGAAAACCAGCAACAAGCACTGTATGTTATTACAGTTATTTAAATGTATTAGAACATAACTTGCCATATTCAACCAGTATTTTAGTAAGTTAGCTGTTCAATAGCAGCAGCACAGGCTTTCAGTGCTGGTAAAATGCTCGTTAATACTTGCTGCTTAGTTGTTTGCGAAATATGGGTACTAATACTTAACGCACCAAGAACCTTTCCGGCTTGATTTCGTACGGGAACAGAAATAGAGGTTAAGCCCAACTCTAATTCTTGTTCTACCAAAGAATAACCTTGTTGCTTTACCCGTGAAATTTCTGCGGCTAAATCCGCTTTGTTCGTGAGGGTGAAGGCAGTATATTGCTTTATGGAACATGTTGTTAAAAAGTCATCTAATACTTCATCTTTCATGTCAGCTAACAGTACGCGACCTAGAGAGGTAGCAAATGCCGGTAAGCGAGTACCCACGTTTAGGCTAACGGACATGACCCGCTTAGTGGTCGCAACACGCCCCACGTACACAACATCTTCACCTTCTAACACCGCTGCTGAGCAAGACTCATTTAGCTGCTCCACTAACTGCTGCATCATAGGTTTTGCGTTTTGCCAAACATCTTGAGAGGCAAGGTAGGCAAAGCCCAACTTAAGTATTTTCGCTGTTAACGAAAACTGCTTTCCCTCTTGTTTAGCATAACCTTCACTTACTAAGGTTAGTAAAAATCGTCTTGCAGCAGCTCTCGTATAACCTGTTTCAGCTGCAACTTCAGACAAAGTCATCTTAGGCTTTTGTTGATCAAAGGCCTGAATAACCACTAACCCCTTGAGTAATGATTGCACAATTTCAGATGATTTGATCATAACTTGATCACCATCATGTTTTTCTTGTTCTTGCTTTGACATTGAATAATCTCAAACCTACACTAATGTTCGATATACTAACAAGTGTTCGCAAAGCGCACAACTTGTTTTAATTAACTTAACTTAGTTAACAGTAAAAATTGTCTGGTGACCTAAGCTAGGCCCTAAAAGAATTCCGACAGGACGAATTTATTGATCCGCTTGGAATAACACGAACATGATATGAGTAGTGCGAAATGATAGATAAAATAGTTGCAAGTTGCGCCAGTGCTGTTGCCGATATAAAAGACGGCGATACAGTAATGATTGGTGGTTTTGGTGAAGCAGGTAGTCCAATAGAATTGATTCACGCGTTAATCGATCATGGGGCAAAAAACTTAACCGTGATTAATAATAATACTGGCAGTGGCCGAGTAGGTTTAGCTGCGCTTATTGAAAATGGTCAAGTGGCTAAAATGATCTGTTCCTACCCGCGCACGGCTAATTCTTTAATTTTTCCAGAGCTGTATCGCAGTGGCAAAATTGAATTAGAGCTCGTTCCTCAAGGTACGTTAGCCGAACGAATTCGTGCTGGTGGCGCTGGTATCCCTGCCTTTTTCACTAAAACATCGGTTGGAACTCCACTGGCAGACGGTAAAGAAGTGCGTAATTTTGAAGGCGACGATTATGTTATGGAACGTGGTCTTAAAGCTGATTTCGCCCTTATCAAAGCCAAAAAAGCGGATAGATACGGTAACTTAACCTTTAACAAAACTGCCCGTAATTTTGCGCCAATCATGGCCATGGCAGCAATAAATACCTTAGTACAGGTCAATGAAATGGTTGAATTGGGTGAGCTTGATCCCGAAAACGTCATTACTCCTGGCATATTCGTTAATGCCTTAATTGAGGTGAGCCAGCCACAACAAGAATCTCAACTAGTGAAAGATGGCATTGTATACCCGGCAACCAAGAGTCCAGCAACAACCAACATAGAAGAAGTAAACGTAGGAGAAACACGAGCATGAGCCAACAAGCAGAACAACTAAACCTTGCGACTACAACTCAAGTTGGTTGGAACCGAGAGCAAATGGCGCAACGCTGTGCACAAGATATTGAAGATGGTAGCTATGTAAACCTTGGCATAGGTATTCCTGAAAAAGTCGCTCAATATGTTCCCGATGGTAGAGAAGTTATCTATCACACCGAAAATGGCCTACTTGGCATGGGCAATTCTCCCAGCGACGAAGAGCTTGATGCTGATTTAATCAATGCCGGTAAAAAAGCAGTAACGGCTATTCCTGGTGCTTCATATTTTCACCATGGTGATAGTTTTGCCATGATCCGCGGCAACCACATAGATGTTTGTGTGTTAGGTGCCATGCAAGTTTCAATGAAAGGTGATTTAGCCAATTGGTCAACTGGCGCCGTTGATGCAATTCCCGCCGTAGGTGGTGCTATGGACTTAGTCGCTGGCGTAAAAACCGTCTATATTATTACCCAACACACCACCAAAAATGGCGCAGCTAAAATACTACCTGAATGTACTTTCCCCCTAACCGGACAAAAGGTTGTGAATCGAATTTATAGCGATTTATGTGTCATTGATGTTACTGAAAACGGATTGCTACTTATAGAGCTAGCCCCCGGTATTAGCTTTGATTACGTACAAGAACGCACAGGAGTAGCACTACTTAATGGGCTGATTCAAAAAGATGAAGTCGCCAAAAATACAATCGTTAATACCACAGATAAGGTGCAGCAATAATGACGACTAAAAGCGAGAAATTATTTAACAAAGCGCTGAAGGTACTACCTGGTGGTGTTAGTCGTAATACTATTTTTAGAAAGCCCTTCCCATTTTACGCTGATAAAGGTGAAGGCTGTTATGTCACCGATGTAGAAGGTGTTACTCGCATCGATTTTGCTAATAACATGGCCTCTTTAATTCATGGTCATGCCTATCCTGCCATTGTTGAAGCGGTATCCGAGCAACTTACTAAAGGCAGCTGTTTTACTATGGCTACTGAAGCTGAAGTTAACTTCGCTGAGTTATTATGCGAGCGCGTGCCTAGCTTTGATAAAATTAGGTTTGTAAACTCAGGCACCGAAGCGGTTATGGCAATGTTAAAAGCCTCGCGTGCCTACACTGGAAAAGCCAAAATAGCCAAAGTTGAAGGTGCTTATCATGGTGCTTACGATTATGCAGAAGTCAGCCAAACAGCAAACCCCAGTAATTGGGGAGAACAAGATAAACCAAGCAGTATTCCCGTCGCCGTTGGCACACCACCAAAAGCATTAGAAGATGTTGTCGTCATTCCTTTTAACGATCCTGAGCGAGCAATTAACATTTTAGAGCAACACAAAGATGAAATTGCCTGTATTCTTGTTGATTTACTACCTCATAGAGTTGGCCTAATCCCCGCCAGTAATGACTTTATTAATGCATTACATCAGTGGACCCGCGATAATGAATCACTCTTAGTTTTTGATGAGGTCATTACTTTTAGAACCAATTACAGCGGTGCTCAACAAAATTACGATGTTGCGCCAGACTTAACGGCCATGGGTAAAGTCATTGGTGGTGGTTTCCCTGCAGGTGCTTTAGCAGGTTGTGATAAAGTGATGAAAGTACTCGATCCAACTGAGCCAAAGGTTTTATTACCTCACTCAGGTACTTTCTCGGCCAACCCAATTACCATGAAAGCAGGTTTAGCCGCCATGAAAGACTTTGATCAAGCAGCCGTTATCAAGCTTAATCAACTTGCCAGCTATGCAAGAGAAGAGATTACACAAGCGATTGCCGATGTCGGTATTAAAGCATGTGTGACTGGTGCAGGCAGTATGTTTAGAATACACCTTAAAGCACAGCCGCCTAAAAACTATCGTGAAGCTTATGTCGATAAAAAAGAAAGCCAATTAATCACAAAATTACTCGATCATTTATTCGATAATGGCATTATGATGATAAATACTTGCACGGCAACATTATCAACCGCCATGACTAAAACAGAAATTGATCATTTAATTTGCGCACTAAAGGATGGCTTTGAACTCATAAAACCAGACATGGCTTAACATGCTTTGTTATTCCTGTAGTTATTGGACAATGGATTCCCGATCAAACACGTTGGGAATGACTTAAATTATAAGATGTAGGAGTTCAATTCAAAGATATTTGAATTAATTTCTAGGAAAAAGCACGGAGTTGATGACTATCAATGAGTACTTTTGACAACGAAATTATTCAAATAGCAAAGGAGTGAAACCTACAAAGGAAATAAAAAATGAAAGACGTTTACATCTGTGACGGCGTACGCACGCCAATTGGAAAATATGCAGGCGCTTTATCATCAGTACGCGCTGATGACCTAGCCGCCATTCCACTTAAAGCATTAAAAGATAGAAATCCTACATTAGATTTAAACCAAGTAGATGATGTTATTTTAGGCTGTGCCAACCAAGCTGGCGAAGACAACCGTAACGTCTCTCGCATGGCACTGTTATTAGCAGGCTACCCAACTCAAGTGGCGGGTTGCACGATTAACCGTTTATGTGGCTCGGGCATGAATGCCATCGCCTTGGCGACAAATGCAATCAAAGCCGGCGAAGCAGAGATGTTAATTGCTGGTGGAGTTGAGAGTATGTCGCGCGCTCCCATGGTCATGGCTAAAGCTGACACAGCTTTTTCACGAAGTGCGGAATTATTCGATACCACCTTAGGCTGGCGCTTTATAAATCAAAAACTGCATACTGCCTATGGCACAGACTCTATGCCTGAAACTGCAGAGAATGTTGCTGAGCAATTTAATATTAGCCGTGAAGCTCAAGACAAATTTGCATTTGCTAGTCAAAGCAAAGCAAAAGAGGCACAAAATAAGGGCCGATTTGCCGAAGAAATAGTCCCTGTGGTTATCCCGAAACGTCGCGGTGACGATGTTATCGTTGAGAACGATGAACATTTGCGTCTTAGCCCGTTAGATAAGCTAGCGAGCCTCAAAGCGCCCTTTCGAGAAGGAGGCTCAGTTACCGCAGGTAATACCTCTGGCGTAAATGATGGCGCAGCAGCCGTTATTCTCGCTAGTAAAGAAGCGGCCTTAGCAAATGGCTTAACGCCAAAAGCGAGAATACTTGGCTCTGCTGTTATTGGTGTTACGCCTGAAATTATGGGTATTGGCCCTGCGCCAGCAAGTGCTAAGCTATTAAAACGTTTGGGCCTTAGCATTGACGATATGGACATCATAGAGTTCAACGAAGCTTTTGCTGCACAAGCACTCGCCAGTGCGCGTGAATTGGGTCTTGAAGACGATGATGCACGTTTAAACCCACAAGGTGGCGCAATTGCTTTGGGTCATCCATTAGGCATGAGTGGCACACGTTTATTAATCACGGCAACAAAACAGCTTGAGCGTAGCGGTAAGCGTTATGCACTTTGTGCTATGTGTGTCGGTGTGGGCCAAGGCATTGCCATGGTCATTGAACGGTATAGTGAAAGATACAGTGAGAATGCACAGTAAGAATATGCGCTAATAGCGAAACTATGTAATCAAAAGGGAGACTAATTAATAACTAGTCTCCCTTTTTTTAAGCTTTTAAAAGTTTTATCTTTTGTTCGCTTTTAGCTTACTGCTAGTACTGCCCTATTTCCTTATTCTTCCAAGCGTTAATTAAATAGGACGAAATTGAATCACCACTACTCATTTTATATTGTGGTGTATCAGAACCAGCATCCTCTGCAAGTACTGAATTATTAACGCCAAAATTGACCAGTTGCTCGCGTGAAAACCACTGAGCATCTTCTAAATCATCTTGGCTAATATCAATATTGTCTGAAGTTGCAACGGCGGTAAATCCCAACATTACCGAGGCAGGAAATGGCCAAGGCTGTGAGGCGATATAACATGGATTTTCTACATGTATGGCCGTTTCTTCAACGACCTCTCGAATTACCGCTTGCTCTAGCGTTTCACCAGGATCAACAAAACCAGCTAGCGTTGAGTACATGCCTTCAGCCCAACTCGCTTGCCTACCTAACAAACAACGTGGAATACCATCGGCAAACATTTTTTCTACCAGCATGATCACTGCAGGATCGGTACGCGGAAAGCTCATATTTCGACACTCAGAGCAGCGCCTAGCATGTCCCGCTTCAACAGAACGATTCGCATGGCCACATTGACCGCAAAATTGATGGCTAATATGCCAGTGCACTAAACCTTTGGCTAACGCTAATATTGAAGCATCAATGGCTGATAAACTGGCTGTCACTTTTCTAAGCCCTTGCCATTGGCCCATCTCACTTAAGGCTTCTTGTGTAGAAAAGCGTAATTTATTATAGTCGATAGCAAAAATTGCAATAGCTGATGACTGGCGAGTATTACTATTACCGGTAATAGTAATAGCTGAACGGTCATTTTCTATGCTTTCGAGACCAAGCTTTCCTTTCTTCAAGTCCCCCTTACCTAAGTAAATGCAACTCTCAACACTTACGGTAGGTAATTCTGATTTACTAAGATACATTGGCGAAAGAACGTCGCCGTTATCAAAGAGGCATTGCCCTTCATTAATAACGCAAAACAAAGTATCTTCACGGGTAAATTCTGCTGCTAACCAGCGCTTATTTTTTCGTTGGTTAGTCCCTCGATCTAACGGCATATTGCCATACGCTAATGTCATTATTTACTGTCTTCCTTAAGTGCTTGTGCCCATTGAGAAGACCAACTTCCTAATGGAGAAATTATATTAAATAAGTCAATACCTTGATGGGTCAGTTGATAACCAGCTTCTTGGCATTCAACAAGCTGTAGTGTTTTGAGCTCTTTTAATCGAGTATTTAACAAGGTAGGTGAAATTTTCTCACAACGTTGCTGTAGCTCTCTAAACGTTGCAGGACCACTATGCAAATTCCAGATAATACCTAACGACCATGTTCGGCCAAGTAGATCGAGTAATGCCATAATAGGTTTACCGGTTTTAGAGCCGCGTACTTCACATCCAGGGAGTGGTATTGCCATAGTCACTACTACAATGATAAAACACCATGCTACAATATTTGTAGCAAAGTTACTATAACAAAAAATTAACACTTGAGGATAAGTAAAAAAGGAAAAGTTTTTAGCCACTTCTTGGCATTTAAAAATACAAAAAGTGGCTAGATTAAAGGATTGACTACCAGCCTATTTAAACAATTTTTCCGGTACATATTGAAGCTGTAAAATAATGTTTAGCATTAATTATCAAATAACTAATGAGAGTATCTTCTAAATTTACAATACCTAAACTCGGCGGTGCAAGGCTAGGGTTCTTTTTAGCTAACCAAGTAATGCGCTTAGCTAAAAAAATAGCATCATCTGCACTTGTTTAGATAAGTAAAGCGGCAAAGGTATTTTCTGCCCATTTTATTAAAAGCTATGCTGTTCGGCGTTTTAAAAATCTTGTCACTTCTCTGTCTTTTCTTACCATTGATGATTTTCTATCGATTGTTTCCATTTTTATCATCAGTAAGCTTTAAGTAATAACTAAAGTGCAATTGATATACCAAGACCTATGGAGAAAGTCCCTAACTAACGTAGCCCTTTATTTATCTAATTTTAGGTGAAACTCAGCCTAATTAGACAAGTTCAACAGTCTTAGTAGGGTTTTAAAATTAAATTTTTTGCAAATAACAACTTAAGAAATGAAATGGTAAATGACTATGGTTTTTCTATTCATTTTAAATTGATTCATCATAATGGAATTATTTGCCGCCGGCTTGTTCACAATGGGGGAGCAATTAAAAAAGCCAGCAATTAGCTGGCCTCAAAAGAGATCGTTAAAGAAGTACTGGACTAGATTCTTACACCTTCGATGTTCAACGACATTTCAACATGTGTTGACGCTGGACCTAGATTATAAGTAATACCATAATCTGCCAGCTTGAGACTAGTAGTACCAGAGAAACCAGCACGATAGCCGCCCCATGGATCTTGTCCTTCACCAATTTTTACCACAGGAAATGAAATAGTTTTAGTCACACCTTTCAAGGTAAATTCACCAGTAACAGTGGCATTTTCATCATCACTAAATTTAACATTTTTGCTAACAAAAGTTGCTTTTGGGAAGCTGTTAACATTTAAGAAATCTTTACCTTTAAGGTGCTTATCACGCTCTGCATGATTTGAATCGATACTTTTAGTATCGATTTCAATGTTAATTTTTGCATTGTTAGGAGACTTTTCATCATAAGAAAAATCGCCATCAAAGGTATTAAAACGACCTAATAACCAGCTATAACCAAGATGTTTAATTTTAAATTGTACAAAGGCATGTGCGCCTTTTACGTCGACTTTATAATCGGCAGCAAGTGCCGTGTTTGGTGCTAGCGCTGCAAATAGCGAACTTGCTAAAAACGTGGTTGCTAGTGTGGTTGTCATTAATGTCTTTTTCATGTGATGTTCCTTGTCTTTTCTCAAATTAAGAGCAGTGAAGTGTAAATTAATATTGAATGCATTAACTTATCTTTGCTGTATTGGATAAGTTAATTAGTTCTTTATCTATTGATTTAGTTCGATATTTTAAAATTTTTTAGGTTTTTAATTCGTACGTTATTCTTTAGGAAGCACTTTGACCATCCGTACTAAGGTAGTATTTTTATTGATAAAGTGATGTTTAAATGCCGCAAGTACATGCCCAGCACTGAGTAAGATTAAGATCCATGCTAAAACTTCATGAACAATGCCTGCAATATCTTCTTGGTTAGCAAAGTCTATAGGCAATGCCGGTATCGATAGTAAACCAAAAACATCAATCGCTCTGCCATCTGCCGTTGAGATTAAATAGCCACTTATCATCAAAACTACCATCAAACCATAAAGTGCTAAGTGGGCATAATGGGCGGCTTTCACTTCGATTTTACTCGCTGATTCATCAGCATTTTTTGGCGTAATATTAACCACGCGCCAAACTATTCTTAACATAAGAGCAACAAAAAGCGTCAAACCTATATTTTTATGTAAATCTAACGAACCTTTGTACCAGGCATCGTAGTAAGTTAGCTCAACCATATAAAGGCCTAAGCCAAATAAGGAAAATATGCTTATCGCCATAAGCCAATGAAACATTATGGCAATGAGGCCATAGCTGTTTTCGGTATTCTTTAACATAATATTGCTCATTGTGTAATCTATCTGTTGGTCAACATTTTATTCACTGTGCTGACAATATCCTTGTCAGTTGTTAAGGCTACTATAACGAACTAAATCCTATTAAAAAACATCAATAAATGCGAAACTATTGTGCGTATATGCACAACTCAATACCTTTTCTATAATGTAAATAGCCGGATGTAACATGAAAGATATCTCGTGGGATGATTATAAAATAGCTTATCAAGTCGCTATTGACGGTAGCTTAAGTCAAGCAGGCGTATCACTTAGAATAAACCATGCAACGGTATTAAGGCGCATCAATCAATTAGAGCAAGCCCTTGAAGTCAAACTCTTTATTCGCCATCAGCGAGGATACAAGCTTACCGATACCGGCTGTGTATTAATGGATGAAATGCCCGAAATGCTGGCAAGGTTTTCTAGTTTAGAAAATAAACTGCAAAATGTAGAGGGGGATATTAGTGGCGAATTAAGGATTACCACAGTAAGCTCATTCTCTCCTGTGATCACACCCGCATTAAAAGCCTTTCGAGCTAAATACCCCAAGATACGGTTAAAACTTATTTCTACTGATGACATTGTGCCACTAGACTCGGGCGCAGCACATGTATCTTTACGAGCAGGCCCAAGTCCTATTGGCGTTGATCTGGTTGTTAAAAACCTAATCCAACTACAAACGGCCTATCACGCGACACAAGAATACATAGATGAATTTGGTCAGCCGAACACCATCAATGAGTTTAACGCTCACCAATGGGTATTACCAACGCCTGAGAAATACCGTATCCCTTTTGTTAATTACATAGTTGATAAAATAGATAAAAACAAAATAGTTTTTCAAAGTAATAACTTCTCTGATATTCATGACGCGGTTATCGCCGGTATGGGAATTGGCCCTTTAAGCGATCACCAAGCAAGTCTAAATCCATCAATGGTTAAAATTGATTTAGATATTCCCAAAAACGGCGAGTCAATCTGGTTCGTTTATCATAAAGACTTAAAGCATAGCGCGCGCATTCAGAGTTTTTATCACTTTTTAAAAGCGGCGCTATCAGATATAGAACAGGAACATCAACGCACTGAAAATACAAAAACGGATAAAGACTAACTCGCTTCGCTAAGATTACTATTAAAATGAGCAAGTGCTTTAGTTGAAGCGGTTATTCACTTTTGCTTTCAGTAGTTCGTTTAATGAGAAGCATTTGCTGGCGCATACTTATCTATATTTATAAATCGGCTTGCCACTAAAGAGAGTAACGCAATAAATGCGCCCGCATAAAAGACTAAAGAATGATCATAAAGCCAAATTAAGCCAAAGGTAGCTGGAATAACAACCGCAGCAATATGATTAATGCTAAAACTCACTCCCGCACTAGAGGCAATATCTTTAGGGTCAGCAATTTTTTGAAAATATGTTTTTAACGCAATGGCCATGGCGAAAAATAAATGGTCTATCACATAAAGCGCTGCAGCCATATTGGCAGATTCAACCAGCGCATAACCAACAAAAACAGTAATCAGACCGATATACTCTAAGGCCAGTGCGTTACGCTCGCCTACTTTTGCAATCCAAACGCCTATTTTGGGTGCTAAAAAGAAGTTAATAACATGATTAATCATATACAGCACTGTGATTTGTTGAACACTGTAGCCAAACTTTTCAACCATAAGAAAACCAGCAAAAACAACAAATATTTGTCGACGTGCTCCCGCTAAGAAAGTCAGCAAGTAATACAAACTATAACGTTTTCTTAAAATTATTTTTTTATGCTGTGGATGTTCCATCGCAAATTTAGGCATAGTAAATGCCAACCATAACGTCAGTAGTAAACCACTTAAACCAAAAAACAAATACATCACTTGATAGCTAGCAGAAAAAACACTGAAGCCTAGCCAAATCAAAGCGTAACAAGTTAACGATGCAGCAGACTTTATTGACATTAATTGGCCAAGCTTTGCTGCAGCCTCATCTTTTTTAAACCACTGCAAGCTCAATGAGGTATTTAAGGTTTCGTAATAATGAAAACCTATCGACATCAATACCGTTGTCGCATAAAGGCCGTAAATACTGGGGAATAGCCCTGTAACAGCCACACCGATGGATAATAAACACAAAGAAATCAAGGCAAAGACTTGTTCAGTAAACACCAATAATACAAAAATAGCGGTGAATGCTAAGAAACCTGGGATTTCCCTTAAAGACTGCAACATACCTATTTCAGCCCCGGTAAACGCAGCTTGCTCAATAACAAAATTATTGAGCATCGCCATCCAACCGGCGAAAGTCACTGACATAACAATGCTGGCAATCGCTAAGAAAACAAAAGGACTATGCCAGGTATTCCCCTGCTCAGCTAAAACGGGTACTGCTTTTTCTGTAGTTGCTTTTTCCATGTGGGTCTATTGCCTTAATTAACTAACGCTAGGTTATTGATAGCAATTCCATTAAATTATTACTCACTTGTGCTGGTTAAAATACTTCACGGCTGCGTTGCTCTCAATTCCAATAGCCAGCTATTACTCAATCAAGCGCCTTACCCTGATGTATTTTTCCTACGCACAACAAGATCACAAACTTAATGAAATTGGTATGACACTCGATAACTTACATAAAGCAATTTGCATGAAGTAATTAATTTCGAGTAAATATGTGTGACCATCCAAGTACTTTTATAACGTTCGACTTGTGTCACTACCATGACCATTATATGATGATTTTAATATGACCAATAACGACAATTATGACAGTTAGTTTATCAATTCAGACAAAAGGTACCTGGCATCAAAAAAACTCCAATAGGCCTTACTCGAGTTTACCTCGCTCGGTATTACCTTTGTCAGCCGAATTTAAGCCCATGACACAGATCACTAACCACTGCCACCCGTGGTCACAACTTTCTTACTCTTGTGTTGGTGTTATGCATATTGAAACCGATGCAGGTATTTTTGTTATTCCGCCAGAGCAAGCATTATGGCTACCACCAGGTATGGATCACCAACACTTTTGCAAAAATAAAGTCAGTTATCGTAGTTTATATTTCGACCCGGTTTTAAGTGAAATGTTAGGTAATAAAGTACGGCCACTAACGGTTGACCCTTTATTAAAATCATTGATATTAGAGATTTCTAACTGGCCTGAAGACTATGAAGAAACAGCAGAAACGCAGCGTTTTCTGCTGGTATTATTAGATCGCTTAGCGATAGCTAAAAGTCATGAGCTTTTTATGCCTACCATACAAGATAAGCGGCTTTTACCGATTATTGAAACCTTAAACCAAGAGCCCGCAAATAAATTTACCATAGAGCAATGGGCGCTAAAAGTAGGAGCTTCAAGTCGCACTTTAAATAGATTATTTAATCAAAATTATGGCATGGGTTTTAGTCGATGGAAGCAAAAGTTAAGAATATTAAAGTCATTAGAATTACTTAACAGCAACTCACAACTTGTCGATATCGCGTTTGAGCTGGGTTATGAGTCGACTTCGGCCTTTATAACCGCTTTTAAGAAACATTTAGGTTGCTCACCTAAAAAGTACCTTGCAACATAGGTATTTCGAGGTAAAACAAACTGAGGTTGTTCATTTCCCTATCATTGTCGTAATTTTAGCAAAAAAAAGCCCTGTATTTTCAACAGGGCTTTGAGGTAAGTTTACTCAATGATAACGATTAAATTATCAAAATATTATTGTTCTAATCTCTTGGTTAATGCTGCCGCTAAATCGTGCTCGATTGTCTCAAGTTCGTCTTCAAAGAAGAACTTGTCAGTATCAAACGGTTTTAGTAATTTCACATCGTTAGTAGTTTCATCATATTTTGCTAAAAAGACTTTATCCATCCACTTCATGTTACGCCCTTCGGTAAACATCAATGCAAAGGCTCTTTCTCCACCGACTTCACATTCGCCCATAATGGAGATTTTACCTGCCGAAGTCGTCATAGAAAGATGACGTGATGGGCGGTTTATTGAGGGTAGTTCACGGTATATTTTATCAAAGATTTGACTAACGGCACTAAGCGGTGCGGTAAAATAGTGATGTTCACCTGTTGGTCTGGCGCAATACATAGAATGAAAGCTAATCAGCATCGTTGCTAAGATATTGGATAAATCAATCCAGTTTTGTGCGCTGCGATCTATATCAATAGAGCCATCTTCATGTTCGAATAAACTAATGTGATTCATCATAGGACTTTGACTACGAATAACCACGCCATGACGTTGCAAGCGACGAATAGCAGCGATAGTTGTTGGGTTTAATAATTCGCGCGGCGTTGAAAAGTGCGCCATCCATGCCAATTGAATACCATTTTCATGTAATTTATCAAATACCGCTAACATGTTGTCGTACTTACTGCTTAAAATCATTTCCGGTTGGAAAGTTAACGCACGCGTAGCAAGACGAACTGTTTTAATGTGTAATAAATCTCTGTCTTCCATTAATGGCGTGACGTATTGTTCGAAACGACTCGCGGGCATATAGCCGCCGTCACCACCGGTAATTAACATATCGGTGACTTCTTTATGCACTTTTAAGTAACGATGAATTTGATCAATTTCTTTTTGGATAAACATATCTTCATCACCACGAACTTGTGCATGACGGAAACAGTAAGTACAAAATGAAAAACAGTTTTGAGTGGTTTTATCAAAAATCAACTGACACTGAGGGTATTTATGTTGACTACCATCGAGAAACTCTATTTCACCCTGCTCGTTTTCAAACCAAGGTTTATTGAGTTGTTGGTTACCATCGTGCGGACTGGTTTTTTCTTGATACTGGGCAACAATAACTTTTTTCTCTGCGACACTTGCCGCTAAATATTCATCGACGGTCACTTGGTTAATCATATTAGGTTGTGGCATTACTAACTGAAAGACTGAATCTTCATAAAAGTTAGTCCAGTCAATACTATTTAAACTGTGCTTAGTGGCTAAAAAGCGATAAACCTCAATAAAAAGTTCACGCTCTTCAATATCACCGATATCAATATTATTAGCTTCAAGAATTTCAACCACGCGGCGAAAGCCTGACAGCCCTGTGTATTGATCTTTCTCATCAAACATATGGGCTTCTTTATCTAACAGGCCCGAATGTTGTGGATAAGACGCGTGTAAGCGACTGAGTAAACCTGGTGACAGTAATTTTTCATCTTTAATGGTTTGGCGAACATCATCACTGTAGTGATATACGTCCATCATATCGTTAATATCGACTTCACCTACATCACTGATGCCACGGCTTCGTAGATGAACATTACCATCGAGTACTAAGCCATCAGACTGGCAGTCGCTTGGCTCAAGGTCTTTAGAATCGAACTCTTTTGGGTCAAGCAAAGCAACATCAATATGCTGCGCTTTACTTGCTGAATCTTTAGAGGTGGAATTAGTCATGACAAGGCTCTCTAGTGCAAGCTCAATACATTAATGAGTTCACGCTTTTGTTTAAAATAGTTGAAATAAGGGTACAAAATTAAATATTTTATGCGCTAATTTTCAAAGAAAGCATTGCATGAATCAAACGAGTAAAAATCACCAAGTCATGAGTTTTGGTAATAACCTTTAATAAAAAAACGTCTTTATTGCACTTGTTTGATGTTAAGTAATAAACTGAAGCTTTCTCTTAGTTATACTGGCAAGCATGTAAATTGGCTTAACAATAACTGCCAGCTTACTAATTCTGATCCATTACACAATGAACGACTAAGCCAATGAACTCACTGCCTACTGAAAGTCCACAATCAAAAAAGCTACTACCCAGTACCAGTATGTTGGCCGCCTTTGATGCTGCAGCAAGAACAGGCAGTTTTACCGCAGCAGCAAAAGAGCTCGCATTAACCCAAGGCGCTATCAGCCGCCAAGTGAATGCGCTAGAGCTGCAAATAAGCGTGAATTTATTTCATCGTCATAAACAGAACATATCACTAACCGAAGCAGGAAAAACCTACGCTAAAGAAGTAAACTCAGCATTAAGTCACATACGTTCCGCAACACTAAACCTCATGACTAACCCCGATGGCGGCATACTTAATATTGCAATATTACCCATGTTCGGCTCTCGTTGGTTAATGCCAAGATTGGCAGATTTTTTAGCTAAACACCCACGAATCACTATCAATACGGTATGCAAACTTTCGCAATTTGATTTTTCTCACGAAGATATTCATTGCGCTATTCATTTTGGTAAAGCTGATTGGTCACAAGCCAACTGTACTTTTTTGATGGCCGAAGAAAGTGTTCCTGTTTGTTCACCTAAGTTGTTCGAACAAGCTGAATTGGCAAAAGCACATAATGTTTGTGCTAGTTTAATTAACTTACCGCTCTTACATATTGCAACCCGGCCAAATGCGTGGCAGCGCTGGTTTGATGAACATAACGTCAGCTCAATAACGAAAAAACAAGTAAAGAAAAAAACACTACAAGATATGCATTTTGAGCAATTTTCCATAGCAACTAATGCTGCAGTGGCAGGGCTAGGCGTGGCGTTATTGCCAAAATTCCTGGTTGAAAGTGAATTACAACGCGGTGAGTTACAGGTGATTTGTAATAAACCCCAACATACCGACAATGGCTACTATTTAGTCACCCCCAATGACAAACTCAACTATGCTCCAATGGTTGCTTTTACCCGCTGGTTATCCCAAGTGATCAACAATGAAAAGTCCTCTCTACTCGCTAAATAAAGTATCTATCTTACTCTTATAACAATGAAATTCTTTCAAATTTAAAGAGGTTATGTCTTCTTAATAATTTGATATTCAAGCTAATTAAGGTAAATTAAAGTTAAGACGAAAACTATAAGCACTTAGCTTTCGGCAAACAAAGCTGTTGAGTTGTTATGAGTTGTTATCAGAAGATAAATTATCAAACGAAATGACAGACTTATCCATCAAATTAAACGGGACTTGTAAAAATAGACTATATCCCATTCAGCCTTTCATTTTTAAAAACTATTGCTTACCTTGCAATAAGCCATACAGTTACTAGGAGTCACAATGAAAACGTTATTAACCTTCATATTATGTTTCATGATTAGCAATGTTCACGCAGCAGCACCAGAACATGGTGTTGTTAATAAGAGTGATTCGGGGACGCTTCAAGCGTGGAACGCCGACAAAAGTGAGTGGACTGATATTGATTCATTTTGGAATGATTTTGCAAAAACAAACAAAGCTAAATCATGGGGCATTACTGATACATATCCCAATTATGATGAGGTAAATGAATTTGATACGCTTATCATAGAGTTAAAACAAGGGACTTGTTTGATGCAGTTTTATCATGCTCGATGGAGACGTGCTAATGATGTTCAGCGTTGGCATGATGAATTTAATGAGTATAGTGCTTGCCCTTATGTCTTTGATTAGTTAGCGCATATTTACAGGCCAATTAAACACGGCTGCTAATGTCCTGTTGAGTATCTACCTCCTCAATATACCGAGGAGCTGACAAAAATGGGTAAGCCCTAAGTCAAACTTGCAGGGCGACTATCTTCCATCAAGATATCTAATTTTACTTGTGCCTTTTTGGGGTCAGCTAAATCTACTATTTCGATCATTTCACATTCATCTCTAATCATTTCAGTAATAAGACTCGGATAATGGCGACAGTCTTCAGGTCTGTCTAAATATATGCTGCAAGTATACATGTTTGGGTCGAGAGGGCTTTTCTTCGGGGCAATATCGAGAAAGGGGCAACAGGTTAACCTTACTCCTGTTTCTGGATCAAACCATATCTCATTGTTTATTACGTATTTGAATATCTCTGGGTTAAATATTTCCCACAGGTCAATTTCTTCTTTTGTTGCACAAAGATCTTCTCCTCCATATTTGATACAACATTTTCCGCACTGATTACAGTCTTTCATAGTTCACTACATAACTCGGTAAATAACTCGGTAAATAATTCGGTAGATACAAAAACATTATAACCTCGTTATCAGTCATGGGCATATTTGATCGTGTTTGAATCATAAACGCTATCTCATTCTTAGCTAAGTTGTAGCTAAGTAAATATTGCATCAAGCACTAATACGGTAAGTAAATAGTAAAGGTAGTGCCTTCATTTTCCTTACTCGTTACCTCTAATTTACCTTGATGTTTTTCAATGATGCCAAAAGAGACAGATAAACCTAACCCTGTGCCAACACCAACAGGTTTAGTCGTAAAAAAGGGATCGAAGATTTTATTGATTATCTCCTGAGGCATTCCAACGCCATGATCACTTATTTCAATCATTAAGTATCCCTTCCCCTCTCTTTTTACAATACCAGTAGAGATATCTAACACACCTTTATCTTTTGTGGCATGAGCCGCATTTAGAAACAAATTCAACAGCACTTGATTAATTTCACCTGGATGACAATAAACTTTAGGCACCGGTTTAAAGTGCTTACTTACTGTTAAACAATACTTTAGTTCATTCCAAACAACTTTAAGTGACTCATCAATAAGTGCATTAATGTCACAAGGCTCTTTATCAAGAGAACCAGAGTGACTCACTTTGTTCAAATTACTTACAATTTCTTTAACTCTATTTAAGCCTTTGTCTGTTTCAGCTAACATCGATTTTATATCACCTCTTATATAATCAATGTCTTCTTGTTTCCTTAGTTGTTGGAATGCTTGAGCAATATCATGCGGTGCAATTGAGGGTAAATTAGTAAGCACTAAATCATCTAACATTAACAATGAATCGACATACTCAGAAAGCATGGCTAAATTACTAATTGAGTAACCTATAGGATTATTTATTTCATGAGCAACGCCTGCTGCAAGCTGGCCTATAGAGGCCATTTTTTCAGATTGTATGAGCTGTTGCTGAGTTGATCTTAATTCTTTTACCGTTGACTCAAGCTGAATACAATTATCATAAAGACTACGCGTTTTATCATTTAATAACTGCTCAGCGAGTAATCTCGCTTTTCGCTCTCGCTCATAGGCAACTTTATAAGGGTCTGGCTTATTCATTATGACCTTCAAACCTTACGACTAATTTACAACGTGAAGCACCATGGTGCATGCACTCAGGGTGCTCTATTGATACTTTTTCATTGAATTGATCAGCTGCCCCAAAAATTAACCCTATACTTACATGGCATAACTTACGTTTCGAGCTGTAATACATAATGAGGGTCTTATCATCAAGCGTTTCATATTCAAAAGTAGGTAAATAAGCCTTAGGATGAAGACGTTTTACTTCAACATGAATGAGGTTATCTATCGCGAGTAGGAAGCTTTTTAAGCTATCTATTTCGGAGATGTCTACTGGGCTAGTATCATATAATTTTTTAAATAAATAACGGCCAAACTTTTCAATTAACACCTCAATTTCAATACCCGTTTTAATCGATAGTGCTTTCACCATATTAATCAGTTCGCTATCTTGATATTGCTCTCCGCTGGTATATACCCCTTGTGAAGCAGGATTTGTTTGTTCAATTAATTCATTCCACTGCGCCATTCCCATTTGTTCAATAATCATATCTGAGAATGCTGTATATATAGATCCTTGCATAATATCTCCATTATTTTTGTTATATGACTAAAATGCTAATCATACTAATCCAGTGTAGTGCCTAATTGATTAAACCCATAACTGATATAAAAATCAATAGATAAGGTAGCATTACTAAAGCACTTCAGCATAAAGCTCGCTAACAAAATCGATGAAAGCTTTAACTTTAGGGATTTTAGCGCGATGTTTCGGGTATAGCGCATAAATATCAACTTTTTCCATGCCCCAATCTGGCAATATATTTACTAACTGACCTGAAGTCACTTCCTGACGACACATGTAATCAGGTAACGCAGCAATGCCTAAACCATCTACTATGGCTTGTTTGAGCATGGAGAAATCATCCACTAACAAGCGTGGCTGACAATCTAGGGTAAACTGTGCTTTTTTTGCTGAGAGTAAGTTTAGTTTTAAATCATTATTTCCCGAAATATTGAGTGGATTCATTATCAGTAATTGATGCTTAGTTAATTGCTCAACGCTTTCTGGTTCACCCTGTTTAGCTAAATAATTTGGGCTAGAAAATATTTTTCGCTTAACCGTACCTAACTTTTTTGCCATTAACATAGAGTCTTTTAACTGCCCGATTCGAATGACTACGTCAAAGCCCTCTTCAATAAAATCAACCCGCTTATTCACTAAATTTAGCTGGACTTTAAGGTCCGGGTACTGGTGCATAAACCGACCAAGTGCTGGTCTTAAGACATGGTGACCAGTAGCAACGGATGCTCCTATTTTTAAATCACCAGCATAGCTGTGAAAAAGTTCACACACAGAGGCTGTCGCTAAATCGAGCTCTTCATGAATTCGTTTGCAATGTGCTAGGTATCGGCGCCCTGCTTCAGTTAAATGCTGAGAGCGTGTTGAGCGTTCGAGTAAAGTAACGGCAAGGTTTTTCTCTAAACGCGACACTTTTCGGCTGACATTAGCTTTTGGCATACCAAGTCTATCTGCCGCGAGAGTGAAACTACCTGTCTCTACGACAGCTAAGAAGACCATCATGTCATTTAAATCATGTTCCATTGCATTCCTTAAATCAAAAGCACTTATGCATACTTAGAGTGCAAAAGTATTCCATAGTCTGTTCAACACACAACCATTGTTGTTGATAATGAAATTATCATATCAATAAAGGTGTATTTATCAAACAATGTATAACGCTTAATATTGTAATCACTGAAACAACTTACCTCATCACTAGGAGCAGAACATGCAAGTACTTAGCAGAAAATCACTACCATTAGGCGGTTTTGCCGGTTTAACCGAGCACCGCTTAGTCACTGACCGTCGTGTTTTTGGCTCACGTAAAGCAGCTAATACTTTTGATGGTATTGGCAACTTTGTTTATTTAGCTGACGCACAGTTTAACCCTCGCGGTGAGACTCATATGCACCCTCATAAAGAGATTGACGTGATTTCAATCATGATGGCAGGTCGAATAAATCACGAAGGCTCTTTAGAGCATGGCCAAAGCTTAAAAGCTGGTGAAGTACAAGTTCAACGTGCTGGTGGTGAAGGTTTCTCTCACAATGAGATAAATCCTGACAGCACTAAAAACCGCATGCTGCAGCTGTGGGTATTACCTGAAGTAGCCGGAGAACCAGCGGGTTATAAACATTATCCACTAGCGGCAAAAGGTGTCAGCCGCATTTATGGTGGTAAAAATTCTGATGAACAAAAGAAGCAAAATGATACTTTTGTTAGTAAAACAACCATAGATATTGTGCGCTTAACATCGGGTGAAAACATTAGCTTTAGCAAGGAAATCCTTGCCTATGTCAGTAAAGGTACGGCGGATTTTTCGGATGAAAACAATCGTTTTAGTGCTGAAGATGGCGATTTAATTCGCAGCTATAAAACCGATATTTTAGCCACCAGCGAGGTGGAAATAATAGTAGTTGGTGAAAATTAAGCTGGAAAAACAATAATAGGATATCGGTTGATATGACATCATCAACCAGTATTTATTAGTTAATTACATATTATCAAGAATAGGTCTGAGGAGTAATTTATGATCCCACCAAACAAGCACTTACTTGCAGTCATTAACTATATTGCATTGGTTCCTTTAGTGTATTTTATTCCTACTTGGGTTATTCCGTATCTACCCGATAACAAACTGCTGCAAGTCAGTATTGTCGTCGCTATTATCGTACCAATTATTTCTTATCTTGTGATGCCAATTACTATGAAAACATTAATGAAAAAAAAGCCTGCTAAATTTAGTTCGACAAATCACAGCGCAACTTAATATTTTGTATGGTCAAACCTCATTCCTATAAGTTTAAGAAGTTATAGGCACAAAAAAGGCGCTATAAGCGCCCTTTCATCAAATGTCATTAATTGGTAGTTAGATTCGGCTAACTACCGCTTAAATTAAGACGTTGCTTTGTCTTCAGCTTCTTGAATTTTAACTTTCCAAATTTCAGGACCTGTTACATGAGCAGATTCGCCTGTGCTATCAACAGCAACTGTTACTGGCATATCTTCTACTTCAAATTCATAGATAGCTTCCATGCCCATGTCTTCAAAGGCAACTACTTTGGCTTTTTTGATTGCTTTAGAGACTAAATATGCCGCGCCACCAACAGCCATTAAGTAAACTGACTTATGGTTTTTGATGCTTTCACACGTTGCCGCGCCACGTTCAGCTTTACCAATGGTACCTAAAAGGCCGGTTTCAGCTAACATCATTTCCGTAAATTTATCCATACGTGTTGCCGTTGTAGGGCCTGCAGGACCGACCGCTTCATCACCAATAGCATCAACAGGACCTACGTAGTAGATAAACTTGTTAGTGAAATCAACAGGCAATTTTTCACCTTTGGCTAACATGTCTTGAATACGCTTATGTGCAGCATCACGACCGGTTAAAATAGTACCGCTAAGTAGTACTGTTTCACCCGTTTTCCATTCACTAATATCCGCTTTAGCTAAGTCATCAACGTTTACACGGCGAACATTTTCACCGACTTCCCAGGTGATTTCTGGCCACTCTTCAAGTTTAGGTGGTGTTAAATCAGCAGGGCCAGATCCATCAAGATGGAAATGTACATGGCGAGTAGCCGCACAGTTAGGGATCATAACTACAGGTTTAGAAGCAGCATGTGTTGGTACTGAGTTAATTTTTACATCAACTACAGTTGTTAAACCACCTAAACCTTGTGCGCCAATACCTAATTTATTTACACGCTCAAAAATTTCAAGGCGTAACTCTTCTTCGGCATTTTGTGGTCCGCGTTCCATTAAGTCTTGAATGTTCACTGGGTCCATTAAGCTTTCTTTCGCTAATACGCCTGCTTTTTCAGCGGTACCGCCAACACCTATACCCAACATTCCTGGTGGACACCAACCTGCGCCCATTGTAGGTAATGTTTTAACAACCCAATCAGCAATCGAATCAGATGGGTTTAACATCACCATTTTGGTTTTATTTTCACTACCGCCGCCTTTGGCAGCAATCATGATTTCAAGCCCAGAGCCAGCAACGATGTCGATATGCACAACAGCTGGGGTATTGTCTTTAGTATTTTTACGCGCGCCTGTTGGGTCTGCAACAATAGAAGCTCGTAACGGATTATCCGGATTCAAATACGCACGACGCGTACCTTCATCAACCATTTGTTGTACGGTCATATCAGTTTTATCCCACTGAACTTCCATACCTACTTTAACGAAACAGGTAACAATACCAGTGTCTTGACAGATAGGACGTTTGCCTTGCGCTGACATACGTGAGTTAATTAAAATCTGTGCTATTGCGTCTTTCGCCGCCGTTGACTCTTCTTTATTATAGGCTTTTTCTAGTGCCTGAATGAAATCAATCGGATGATAATAAGAAATATATTGCAGTGCATCTTCAATACTATCGATTAAGTCTTGTTGTTTAATGATGGCCATAGTGCTCTCTATTAGCTTGAATATTCTTTAATATTGCGTGGTTGAAAGTTATAATAAATCTACTACATATAATAACCTGCTATTGAAAGTGCTACCAGTCTCTTATTACTGATAATAACTATTTAATTAGCGAATACTTAGAGTATGCAAAACCTTGTTCAATGCCACTAACAATACATTTACCGCCAGAATTAATAACCTACTTAATACGATAAAAAGCAAGGTGTTGATTTCAGCCAAAGAACTGCCGCTGAAAAGTGGTACTACAACAGAAGACATTTTTGCTCCGATGGCTCGACAGCCTTGGGCTATGTGGTTAGATTCAGGTAATAGTGATCATATTGATAGTCGTTTCGATATATTAGTATGGCAGCCTACGGTAACCCTGACTTCACAAGGTAATAGCACTGACATTTGTTTTCCTCAATCAAATGATAATATAAAAAGCAGTGATGACCCGTTATTACTGCTTAAGCAGCTGCAACTTCAGTTATTTAAGACACCCAATTCAGTGCATGATTTCCTGCCTTTTTTAGGAGGGGCATTAGGTTATTTCTCTTATGATTTAGGTCGCCGGTTTGAACAATTACCTAATATCGCTAAACAAGACATTGATTTACCAGACATGGCTGTTGGCCTGTATGATCGCGCGGTTATTTTTGATAAACACTCTGCAAGGTTTTACTTAGTTTGTCCTGATGATGAACGTACCGAGATTGAAGCAACATTAGTAAACTCAGTTATTCGCTCAAAAGCAGCTAACAGTATAAAAACTGAAGTGGATACTCAGAGTTTTCATTTAACAAGTAGCTGGCAATCAAACATGGATAAAGCCGGTTACATTGAAAAATTTAATCAAGTGCAAAATTATTTATTGAGCGGTGATTGCTATCAAATTAATTTAGCACAACGTTTTAGTGCCCGTTACCAGGGGGATGAGTTTGAAGCTTATTTAGCCTTAAAATCAGCAAATAAAGCGCCGTTTTCTGCTTTTATACGCTTAGGCAGTGCGGCCATATTAAGTGTATCCCCAGAACGATTTTTACAATCGTCGCAAGGTAAGGTACAAAGTAAGCCGATTAAAGGCACAATGCCGCGCAGCGATGATAAAGTTCAAGATGCGAAAAATGCCAAGATATTAAAACATTCAAGCAAAGATAATGCTGAAAACTTAATGATTGTTGATTTACTACGTAATGACATCAGCAAAAGTTGTCAAGCTGGCTCGGTAAAAGTACCTAAACTTTTTGATATTGAAAGCTTCCCTGCGGTGCATCATCTAGTAAGTACCGTTGAAGGAACACTGGCTAGTGATAAACATGCGACAGATTTACTGCGCGGCGCTTTTCCAGGAGGCTCTATTACTGGCGCACCTAAAATACGCGCGATGGAAATCATCGAAGAGTTAGAGCCACACCGTCGCAGTGTTTATTGCGGCTCAATTGGTTACCTTTCCAATTGTGGCACTATGGATACCAGCATTACCATTCGTACCTTGATTTGTCAGCCAAGCAAACTGCCTTCAAATAACGCGATTAATGATGAGAAGATGATTCATTGCTGGGCCGGTGGCGGATTAGTCGCTGATTCAACTGCAGAAAGTGAATATCAAGAAACTTTTGATAAGGTTAATTGCATTTTACCTGTATTATCAAAGCTCAATCAGGTGTAGGCTTTAACTAAAATCAATACTAATACGTAGTACTGTTAAAGAGTACCGTTTAAGAGTGATAACAATGACTAAAGATGAATTTTTATTACGCTTTAACTTATTACAGTTGGCCGAGTCTGAGCATAACTATCAGCACCCTTTACCGCTCAGATCAGCCGCTGTACTCATCGCATTGGTCGAATCAGACTGCGGTGATGGTTTGCAGGTATTGTTAACTAAACGAGCGAGTCACCTTAAACATCACCCATCGCAAGTGAGTTTCCCTGGCGGAAAAGTAGAGCGAGAAGATAAATCACTTATAGATACCGCACTTCGTGAAGCTTTTGAAGAAATAGGATTGTCTCGTGAAGCAGTCACAGTAGCAGGACAATTACCACCTTATGAGACAATTAGTGGCTTTGAAGTTACCCCCATTGTAGCCATTGTGGCCAGTTCACAAGTTTACCAAATAGATCAAAATGAAGTCTCTGAAGTATTTCAGGTACCTCTACAACATTTTTTAACCACGACTGACCACCACATATTTGTCGCCCACAAAGGTGGTAAACAACACAAGGTGCATTTCTTACCCTATAGAGATTACAACATTTGGGGCGCCACCGCGGTAATGCTAAAAGATTTAGCTGCCCACATAAACTAGTTCACTCGCTAGTTCTTCAACATAACCCAACAGCCTGAAGATGAAAGTTTCAGTTGGAGTTATAAGTCTTTTAAGAAATGCATTGATTGAAGAGAATGCTTATTCAGAAGCATAGCTCAGGCATTATCTAATAGACATGCATCCATGAAACGTTCTTATTAAAATCAATAACGCAATATAAAGCGGTTCTAAACCAGTCCTGAAGGAATGTTGAAGTAAAGCATGTTCATCATTTTCTTGTTTTAAGGGAGTCGCCCTTAATAAAATGAAACGTCTTAATCATGAGTCGTTCAAGCATCCTGAAGCTCGTATCTTCAAGTGGCTTGGGTATATACCCGTGACCAATCAAAATGCATGTTTCAGTGGGAGAAAAAAACGATTTAGGCAAGGCATTGATTGTAGGGTATGGTTATTCCATTCTCATAATCAATAACGACGTATAAATCGTTTTTAGCCCCAGCGTAGAAGCGCTTGAGCAATCTCATTTTATTGTTGCATCAAAGAAATAGGGAATAACCCTAATTTAATTAACGCGCCTCAAACTGAAATCGCTCAAGCACTCTGAATCGAGCATTTTGAATGATTACGGGTAAATGTCCCCCTGTTAGTGCATTTAGTTCTTTAATAGTTGAATATTTTGGTTCTTTATTTGTTCACTTTCAGCTAGAATTACTACCGACAAAAAGAATCGACAATAATCCCATTATTCAAATAAAAACCAGTTATAATTCGGAAAAAGACACAAAAGTCCATTTTTGATATTGTAACAGTCCATATACTCGAGCTTTCGCTTAGAGAGTATTGGGTCTATAATTAAAGAATAGTGCAAATTACATAAGCAGAGCAAAGGTAAAAATTATGATCAGTGTATTTGATATGTTTTCTATTGGCATAGGTCCATCAAGCTCACATACAGTGGGCCCTATGAAAGCAGCGAAACTTTTCGTTGATGAGTTAGTTAAACAAAATTTGTTAACTAACGTCGACAGAGCTAAATGTGAACTGTTCGGTTCATTAGGGCAAACAGGTATTGGTCATGGTACGGGTAAAGCGGTTATTTTAGGCTTTACCGGACAAACACCTGAAGGTATTCCTGTTGAATCAATAGAATCGACCTTAGCCGATGTTGTTAGTAGCCAAAAAATATCACTTAACGGTACTCACGAAGTAAGTTTCCCTAAAGATGACGCTATTATTTATCATCGTAAAAAAACCTTACCTGCTCATTCTAATGCCATGACTTTGTATGCCTATCAAGGGGATACCTTGCTATTAGAACAAACCTATTATTCTATTGGCGGTGGTTTTATTGTTGAAGATTGTGACTTCGAAAAAGAAAAAGATGAAGCATTAACGCTACACACTAGTATTAATCCTCCTCATGTTTTTTCTACTGGTGATAAATTACTACATGAAGCTAAAGAGCATGGCTTAAGCATTAGTACCATTATGATGAATAATGAAAAGTGCTTAAACGATGAAGCGACCATACGCACTAAATTAATTGAAATTTGGCATGCGATGAAAGCAAGTGTTGACCGCGGAATTGCTACAGAAGGTATTCTGCCTGGTGGCCTAAACTTGAATCGCAGAGCCCCTGCTCTTCATCGTACCTTAATGGTGGAAAATTCTAACGATCCACTTACCGCGATGGACTGGGTTAACTTGTTCGCGATGGCAGTAAATGAAGAAAATGCATCTGGAAGTCGCGTAGTTACCGCACCAACAAACGGCGCTGCAGGTATTCTTCCTGCGGTACTTTGTTACTACGATAAGTTTATTAAACCAGTTACTGATGATGATTGCATTCGCTATTTACTTACCGCAGCAGCCATTGGTATTTTATACAAAACCAACGCTTCTATTTCTGGCGCTGAAGTAGGTTGCCAAGGTGAAGTGGGTGTTGCTTGTTCAATGGCAGCGGGCGCATTAACAGAAATAATGGGCGGAAGCCCTTCACAAGTTGAAAATGCTGCTGAAATTGGTATGGAGCACAACCTTGGTTTAACTTGTGACCCGGTTGGCGGATTAGTGCAAGTACCTTGTATTGAACGTAATGCAATGGGCTCAGTTAAAGCAATAAACGCTTCACGTCTTGCCCTTCGTGGTACCGGCACACAAAAAGTATCTTTAGATAAAGTAATCAAAACCATGTGGGAAACAGGTAATGATATGAAAACTAAGTATAAAGAGACATCACGTGGCGGTTTAGCGGTTAACATTATCGAATGTTAATAAGTATTATTTATAATATTTAGTTGACGCTATCGGTGAGAACTCAGAGTTAAGCCGAACAGTTGAAGTAAAAAAATAAAAAGCTCCACTAAGTAATACTTAGTGGAGCTTTTTTGTTGAGTGCTTTTGTTTCGTGCTTTTACTTGTCAACTGAACTTGTTGGGTAGGTAAATAATACTCGACACTTAGCTTTTAGCCCTTTTGCATCCACAGTCTTTTTAAATAGATATATCCACTGATGAAAACTAATGTAAAATGGATTATTCGACTGGATTTGACCAATAATACCGTAACGACAAGGACCATTTTTTTCAATATTTTCTTCAACATAAGTACCAAACATCTTATCCCAGATAATCAATACACCGGCAAAGTTTCTGTCTAAATACGCTTTATTAACGGAGTGATGCACTCGATGATGAGAAGGTGTATTAAATATTTTTTCAAACCAACCTAATTTATAAACAATCTGTGTATGCACAAAAAACTGATACGCTAAATTTAGTGCCACTACGGTAAATACCGTATTAGGATCAAAACCAATAATGATCATCGGCATCCAAAAAATCCACATACCTGCAAGCGGATACATTAACGATTGTCTAAAAGCAGTTGAGAAATTCATACGGGTAGAGCTGTGATGCACAACATGTGCGGCCCACAACCAATGGATATGATGTGACGCTTTATGAAACCAATAATAAAGAAAATCTTGTAATAAAAAAGCGATTAAAATAGTCGTGAAACTGAGTGAGAATTCAAACATAGCAAATTGATGTAACCAGTAGAAAAAAGGCATCAATACTATTAAGGAAAGCGCATCAGAGCCCTGATGTAAAAGTGCTAACGCAGTATTTGTTAAACTGTCTTTAATGTCATAAAGCTTACGGTGTTTAACAAATTCATAAATAACAAAGGTCAAAAATATTGGACTTAATGCCAGTAATATTATTTCAATACTCATGCGCAACTACCCGCTGAATGGTGTCCCATGGCAAAGTGCTGTGCTAATTTTTTCATTGCCTTGCTAATATCACTACCAACAAAGAACTTTAACAAAAAGCAAGGTAACCACTTAGGACCATTAAACTTTATAACGTAGTCAAGTTGCGTAGTTTGATTGTCAACATCAAGTGATGTTAATTGAATATCGCCTTGATGGTCTGATACTGGCCAATTACCAACAATGCGATAACAAATGTGCCCAGTACTTGCACTAATAATTTCTTCTTCAAAGACTATTTTTCCAATAGCTACTTGACGAATTGCGCCTTTACCGCCCATTAATTCACCACTGTTTTGTGTTTTTATTAATTTAAATTTGGCATTAAAAAATCGATCTAACTGGAGATGCTCTAATAAAACTTGGCTTACTTTTTCAGCTGGAGCCAATACTTTCTGTGTCACTTTAATGGTGATCATACATCTCACAAAATAAATCATACAAGTGTTTAATTAAATGAATTCAACCAGAGTTAGTCTAAAACAACAAGCCTTTATTTTTCTTCAATGGAAAAAAGCTGATAAATAACAAACGGTGGAAGTACTTCAAAACGCGTATTTTTTATGCCGATTAAAATGTACTGACGATAAAATACTAAGAAAACATCATGAATAAATAGACTATGATTCACATAAACAATTTCTAACTGAAAAATTATTAACACTATCTCCATTAAGGCTGTTATTCACATTTTCGTCTAGGTTCAGATACGCTATAATGACTTGTTCACAGTAGTTTTTTTGACTATGTTTGGTTATGTATCCGCAAGTCACTCAAGAATACGGCTTAACCATTATTTACATAAAATTAGCACGCCCTAAAGTCTTTTGAAAATACTTAAGGGAATAAATATCGACAATAATAAGCCGCTTAAGTTTGAACTTACAGACTCAGCGTTTTTAAAATTAAAGTAGAGGATCGAAAATGTCCGATATCAACCCAGTATCACAAACTCACATTATCACCGCAAGTTGCCCTAGCCAGCCAGGCACGGTTGATGTGGTTACCCGTTTTTTATTTGAACAAGGGTTTTATATTAATGAAATTCATTCGTTTGATGATACCGATGAGAGTCGTTTTTTCATACGTGTAGAGTTTAGAGCCGATACGGCAACAAACTTTAATAGAGATGACTTTTGCCAACAGTTCGGTGAACGGGCAAGTGAATTTGAAATGAAATGGGAACTGGCGTCGAGTCCTTATAAATCTAAAGTTGTGATCATGGTGTCAAAGCATGATCATTGTCTTAATGACTTATTATACCGTTACCGTACTGGTGATCTTAATATTGAAATTCCAGCAATCATCTCTAATCATCCAGATTTGGAAGAATTGGCTAAATGGCATGATATTCCTTATTATCACTTACCAATTACTAAGGAAACCAAGCCAGAACAAGAGGCTAAGGTTTATCAAATCATTCAAGAGTCTGGAGCAGATTTAGTGGTATTAGCACGCTATATGCAGGTACTCTCTCATGATATGTGTGAAAAGCTTTCCGGTAAAGCCATTAATATTCACCACTCTTTGTTGCCTGGTTTTAAGGGCGCAAGACCTTATTATCAAGCCTATGATCGTGGTATTAAGTTGGTTGGTGCCACGGCGCACTATGTCAGTGACGATCTTGATGAAGGACCAATTATCAGCCAAGGTGTTGAAACGGTTGATCACAGTTACTACCCGCAAGATTTAGCGGCTAAAGGCCGTGATATTGAATGTTTAACGCTAGCCCGTGCGGTGCGTTGTCATATTGAGCATCGAATTTTCTTACACGGCAAAAAGTCCGTGGTATTTGCTAAGTAATACCTAGTAAGCGAGTAGATGACTGTAAAAAAAGGCCACTTTATCAAGTGGCCTTTTTATTTAAATAATTTAGCAAGACTTTTAATAATTACACCGCAAAAGGGTATTTAATCGCGTCATGGCATTGATAACCTTCAACGGTGAAATCATCCATTGTTACCCAGGTTTCTAGATCTTCTAACGACTTAATGTCAGGGTTAATGATCAGTTTTGGTAAAGCTAACGGCTCACGTTTGAGCTGCACTTCTTTCATCAGTGGTAACTGATCTTCGTAGATATGCGCATTCACTATTTTGTGATATGCCATACCAGCTTTCTTACCCGTTATTTGCGCCATTAATGCTAGAAAAGCAAAGACTTGTACTTGGTTAAAGTTAAGTCCTAACGGTACATCACATGAACGTTGAAAGCTTGTTAAATGCAAAGTATCGCCAAGTAACGAAAAGTTATGGGTATGCATGCAAGGTCGTAAGCAGCCCATGTGAAATTCACCTGGGTTATAAAAGGTCATGATCTCAGCGCGATCATCTATGCCATTTTTAAGGTTATCAACAATTTTTTTCAGCTGGTCAATTGTTCCGCCATCAGGCTTTGCCCATGCTCGGCCTTGAATACCATACACGCGACCCATGTCATCTTCACCCTTACGGTGAGAATTATTAAGCCAAGCATCATTTAAATTGGCATTAGCATCCCAGGTTTTAGTGCCCAATTTACGAAAATCGGCAGCGCTATCATAACCACGAATATAACCAATAAACTCAGCGATAGCCGATTTGAAAAAACTTTTACGTGTGGTGATCAAAGGAAACTCATTATTACCAACATTGTATTCTAAATCAGCATTAATGACGGTCAAACAACGTTTACCGGTACGCTCATTTTCAACCCAAGTACCTTGGTCAATAATACGTTGACATAAATCTAAATAAGCGCGCATTAGTTATTTCCTTTTACTGTTTTTTTACCTGATTTAGAAGCTGATTTTCCACCAGCCGTATGAGACTTTTTATCCTGAGCTGAATTACCTTGAGCAATAGCCGATTTTTGTTGCGATAAATAACCTAAATAAATGATCAGTATACCCACTAAGATCATCGGAATACTTAAAATTTGCCCTTTTGAAATAAATGAAAAGTATAAGCCAAGGTGCGCATCTGGTTCACGGAAAAATTCAACAATACTTCTAAAGACACCATAGCCAATTAAAAAGGCACCAGATGCTAATCCAAGACTACGGGTTTTACGACTAATAATATATAAGATGGCAAAGAGTACCACTCCCTCTAAAGCAAACTCATACAATTGCGATGGGTGACGTGGTACTTGTAGTGGATCTGTTGGGAAAACCATTGCCCAAGGAGCATCCGTTTGACGCCCCCATAACTCTGCATTAATGAAGTTACCTAAGCGTCCCATACCTAAACCAATAGGAACAAGAGGTGCGACAAAATCTCCCACAGCTAAAAAGGATTTATTGGTTTTACGGGCAAAGATAAAGATCGCCAGTATCACGCCCAATAACCCACCATGAAACGACATGCCTCCTTGCCATATTTCTAATAAGTAGAGGGGATCAGATAAGAAGTATTCGAATTGATAAAAGAGTACATAACCTACACGACCACCGAGAATGACACCTAAAAAGCCATAAAACAATAAATCACTCACTTGGTCACGGGTCCATAAACCGTTACTTCTATCTGCTGCCTTATTTGCCATAAACATAGCCGCAAGGAAGCCGATGAGGTACATAGTGCCATACCAACGTAGTGAAACCGGGCCAATACTAAAGATGATTGGATCTATCACCGGGAATTGTAAAAACTTATCTGTCATTGCTTGTCCATCTCTAATAAGTAGAGGTTAAAAGTAGAAAATTAGAACTAAAAATTAGTATAAAAAATATTTCAAAACCGTTCTGTTCATGTCGCCATAATAGGTGATTAAATCGAAATCTTTTATTTCGCAATATTATACGCTGTAAAGCAGTAAAGTACTCATAGAAAAAACATTACCCCACCATCATTTTGATAGCGACGAAAATAAGAAAAACAGCAAAGAACTTCTTCAACGTTTTTACCGGTAATTTACTGGCATATTTAACACCTACTGGTGCAAATATTGACGAACTTACCACAATTCCCAAAAGAGCTGGCAAATAAAGGTATCCTATACTCAAGTCAGGTAGATTTGGTAAATTAAATCCTGTCATAATGTATCCAAGAGAGCCAAATAGCGCAACCATAACACCACAAGCCGTCGCAATCCCTATTGCATGTCGAACAGGTACGCCAAAGAAACTCAACGAAGGTACTAAAATAGCCCCCCCCGCAATGCCCATTAAACTTGAAATGATACCTGTTATAAAGCTAAGTAATTGAAATACGTATGTAGCAGGTAGTGACCTTTCTTTGGAGGCTTTTATCGAGAGCAACATGTAAGCGGCAAGTAACATAACAACAAATGAGAAAAAGTCCGTTAATGCTTCAGTTGAAAGCGAGTCTGCAATAAAGGCTCCGATTAATGCGCCCACCGCAACTAAAATCATCAACTGTTTTGCTAACGACCACGGAATATTACTTTTTCGGTGGTGAGCATAGGCAGCACTGGTTGAGGTAATAACAATGGCTCCTAAAGAGGTACCTAGTGCCATGGGCATAACCACATCACTACTCACACCGACCATAGGAAGTAAATACACCAGTGCAGGCACTATAATAAGACCACCGCCGATACCCAATAACCCTGCTAAAAAACCAACAATACTACCTAAAACGATACAAGAAATTAATACGGTTAAAATCATCCTGCTTGGCGGAAGTCCGCTCCTAAATATGGGGTTAAACGATATGCGTAATGACTATAGCTAATAACCTGCCCGAATAAAGCCACCAAGACCGAGCACTTCAAGTTGTTCATTAAGATAGCTATGCACTTCTTTTGCTGTTGTTAATGTTAACGTTCTATCTAAAATATTTTGCGCTTGTTCAAACGAAATATGGCGAATAACCCACTTAATGCGAGGAACGTTATGGCCATTCATACTAATTTTGTCAAAGCCCATCGCCAATAATAAAATAGCCCCTGCAGGTTGTGAGGCAAGTTCTCCACATAAACTAATCGGTGTTAAATATTGCGCTGATTGTTGCGCGATATTATTTAACGCATTTAATACTGCGGGATGAAAAGCATCATATAAATTAGCAACTTGACTATTATTTCGATCAACAGCTAATAAATACTGTGTTAAATCATTACTACCTACGGAAAAGAAATCAACGCGTTTAGCCAAGGCTTCCATTTGGAAAATGACCGAAGGCACTTCCAACATAATACCTACTTTAGGTCGTACTAATTTGGCTGAAACTGCTTGCGCTTTTTGTTGTGCCTGTTGCAGTGTTAAGTGACCATCTTCATTACTCGCTGACATGAGTTCTGTGGTTATATCTTGGGTCCACTCAGCTTTAAGTTCAAAAAATGCCTGATTAATTAGTCGATTCGCTTCATCAATTTCTTCAACACCCGAGATCATAGGCAGCATGATCTCTAAGTTATTTAACCCTTGATTTGCCCGCAACATAGCACGTACTTGTACCAGAAATATTTCAGGATGATCTAAGGTAATTCGTATGCCGCGCCAACCAAGGAAAGGGTTTTCTTCATTAATAGGAAAATAAGGCAATGATTTGTCGCCGCCTACATCGAGAGTACGCATAGTAACACCGTGTTTAGGGAATACCTGCAATACTTTACGATATAACTGAGTTTGCTCTTGCTCTGACGGAAAACAGTTACGGTTCATAAAAGGAATTTCTGTGCGGTATAAACCAATACCCAATGCACCAAGTTTAGCGGAGTGTTCAAAGCCCGCTGATAACCCTGCATTAAGTAAAACTTCAATGGCTCTACCATCTTGGGTAATACATGGTAGTTGCGCTACTGCCATCACTTTATCGGTAAGGGCTTTTTCTTGGCTTAATAAATATTGATACTCTTGTATTAATCCGTCATCAGGATTAATAAATAATTCACCGCTGTAACCATCAATTATCGCTTGCTGCTGATGTAGCTGACCAAGCACTAATGCATTAGCTCCCATTATGGCTGGCAAACCTAATGAACGTGCTAAAATAGCTGCATGAGAGTTATTAGAGCCCGACAATGAAATAATCCCTAATAACCCTTGATGCTGATATTGAGCAACAAGTGAAGCGCTGACATCTTGTGCTAATAAAATAAATTCTTCAGGCAATTCCAACTCTTCTGTTGCTTGCTGCTGAATATTGACTAGCAATCGGGTACCTAAATCTCTAATATCACTAGCACGTTCGCGAAAGTAGCTGTCTTCAATGGCTTCAAACTGAATAATGTAATGCTCTATCACTAGCTTTAAAGCGCTATCAGCGCGCCAGCCTTTTGATATTTTAGCCGCGACTTCGTGCCCTAAGCTGGCTTGGTCCAACAACTGTTTATACACATCAAAAATAGCTAAGCTATCATCATCAATAGATTCACTTAATTGGCTACTTAACGCGTCAAATTCTACACGTGTTTTTTCAACGGCTTGTTCAAAACGTAATAACTGTTTCTCGCTATCAGGGGATTTTTTTAATGAGACCGCAGCAAGATCGGCCTGCGGTTGGCAGACAATAATTTCACTCAGGGCAATTCCGGGAGCACCTGCAATACCATGCAGCTGTTTCACTCCATGATTTTTTTGCTGTTGGTGACTTAATAAGTTTTTAACTTCGGCATTAGCTAAGGCACTGGCCAATTGTGCCGAGAGAGTCACTAAAAAGGCTTCATCATTTTCAGTGTAGTGGCGGGACTCCTTTTGCTGAATAGCTAAAATACCGAGTACTTTACGTTGATGAATAATCGGAGTACCTAAAAAGGCATTAAACGCTTCTTCTTCAACTTCTGGTGCATGGATATAATCTTGATGCTGCTGAGCATCAGCAATGTTTAACGGCTCTTCTCGCTGGCCAACTAAACCGACTAACCCTTCAGAGAAACCTATACTGGTCTCCCCTACTGATACTTTCGCCAAGCCATCTGAAGCCATTAATAAAAAGTGTTGTTGGTGATAATCAGCGAGATAGATTGAACAACAATCTGTTTTCATTGCTTTTTTGACACTGTAAACCATACGTTCAAGCGCATTTTGCAGTTCAGCTTCTTGACTGAACTCTAATACTATTCGACGTAAGGTAGTTAACATTTAATTCCTCATTAATATCAAAGGGCTAATAAGACCGTCCAAACGAACTAATTAGTGATTACCGTAGGCTGATAATTTATAAAAAAATAACCCACAATAAAGTGGGTTATTAGGATTTACAATCATAGTAATAATTAGATGATTTGGTCATTAAGCCCTACGTTTACGGCGATCAGGTCGCCTTTCATACGTAAGCGGTAAAGCAAAATTAGCAAATTCTTTCATGACCATACGATAAACATCTCGTTTAAAAGACACTACCTGTCTGACTGGATACCAATAACTCACCCATCGCCAATCATCAAATTCAGGATGCGAGCTGTGGAGTAAATCAACTGATGACTCAGCTGCAGTAAGTTTTAGTAAAAACCACTTTTGCTTTTGACCAATACAAACAGGTTTTGAGTCATGCCTAATATAACGTTTTGGTAATCGATATTTTAACCAATGCTTAGTTGAAGCAACAATTTTCACGTGTTCAGGTTTTAAACCAACTTCCTCATGTAATTCTCGATACATGGTTTGTTCAGCAGTCTCACCTTCATCAACCCCACCTTGTGGATATTGCCATGAATGTTGTCCATACCGCCTTGCCCAAAATACTTGTCCCCTGTCATTAATTATTACTATGCCGACGTTGGCGCGATAGCCTTCGGCATCGATCACAGGAACTCCTGACAATATATAAAATACTTGCCTCAATTCAACCATATTAACGTCAGTGGAGCAAATGATTACTTTAATTTTTTTAGTAAATCCATGATAATAGCCATTAACCTTAGTAAGAAAATATTTCCTGGTTAATGTCGTTTCTTTTATGAACATACCCTCTTCTGAACAAGAACTCATGCACAGAGCACAAAATTTAGCCGGCTTAACGTTAGGTGAATTGGCTGAACAAGCGGGTATTGTCATTCCAAAAGACTTAACACGTAATAAAGGCTGGATTGGTCTATTACTTGAACATATTTTAGGTGCTAGTGCTGGCTCTCGCCCTGAGCCTGACTTTCCCCATTTAGGCATCGAACTGAAATCCTTACCTATTAATGAGCAAGCTAAACCGCTTGAGACGACCTTTGTCAGTGTTGCACCTTTAACAGGTCTGGTTGGCGTAAATTGGCATAATTGTTATGTGCGAAAAAAATTAGCGCGAGTATTATGGGTACCCGTGATCACACCTAAAGGTGTACCAATACATAAGCGTATTGTCGGCACTCCTTTTTTATGGTCACCTAACGCTGAGGAAGAAGCATTATTAGCGCAAGACTGGCAAGAACTTACCGATATGATTGTGCTTGGTGAGGTGGAAAATATTCATGGTAAACATGGACAAGTCATGCAGTTAAGACCTAAAGCAGCCAACAATAAAGCAAGAACTCAGGCCTTTGATCGTAATGGTAAACCTTTTATGACCTTACCTCGTGGCTTTTACCTTAAGATCAATTTCACACAAGATTTACTTCATCGTTATTTACGTATTAATTAAGGTTAGATAATCTGGTTACCGTTAGCAGTGAGTCACAGATATTTCTTGAGAAATTGTAACCGTTTCGCCCGCAGGAATTATTTGCCAACGAGTATTTGCCGCTTCTAAACAAACATACTCTTGTTCACCTTGAGAATGAATGTCGGCCATAGAATTGGCTAGCTCAGTCCCTGGGTTCCATAAGACCCATTGCTGACAATTACTGCTAACGATGTCAATTTTACGCTGCCAATTGTGATCAAGAAGAGTCATTTTTTCATCACTATGATATTCACGATCAATTTCGCCAACACAAGAAACAGGTGCTTGTTGAGTATTTGAATTACCCGTTAACTTGTCATGATAAGTACGTCCAGTAAGTGCATCAATACTAACATTGCTAGGGTTACTGACGGTAAAATAACTATGTAGGGCGGCAGAGTATTGAACATCTTCAGAAGAGAGGTTGCTCATTGCAAGTGTCTGTTTAAGAATTTTTCCAAAAAATAAGGTTTGCGTTAATGTATAGGCATTAGGCCAGAGTGGGTGTTGATTTTCACCAGTTAACACCAAAACTAAGGTAACGCCGCTCTCATCAGCCTCAATACCTGCTATATGCCAAGGCAATTGTCGAGCAAAACCATGATTTACCGTCTTAAAGGTGGTGTTTGGGTTTTCAGCGAGATACTGGCTTTGTTTATCATTAGCGCCAAACCATGGCCAACACAAAGGGATACCGCCACGAATGGCCTTCCCCTCTTGATAACTAGCTTGCTCGCTTAACCATAAAACATCTTTATGTCCACTGGGTTTAAAGCTTAAAACCTGACCACCATATAAACTAACCTTCGCCTGGCAATGGGCATGAGAAATACTGAGTCCTTCAAAACATTCCTTACCACTTTTTTGGTTAAGTGTGATTGAAGTAACTTGAGCATAATCATTGTCTAATGGTATTTTTGTCATGGGCTAAACTAATATGGTTAGGTTGTGAATCGGTAAATTTTACTTTAAAAAGGTGAAAATTATATAAACAGCCAAATTCTATAAAAAGAAAAGACTGTTTGATAGCCTAAAATGTTACCTCACTGCTTTTACGTAACAACAAGTCGTATAAAAATCGCTACCAGTTTTTGCCTATCGACAAGAAAAATGAATGTTCTCCACTCGTGGCAAAGCCTACCCCGAATACTGCAGGCCCAAAACTGGTATCCGTGCCTAAGTAAATGCTACCAGAACTAATCAGGTCGTTATACTTAATCCTATCTTCAATGCCCCATACATTACCTGCTTCTACACTCGTGCCTAAATAGATAGGTAAACCTGAGCCACCTGGAATTTCACGGCCTAAATCATATTGATAAACAACTGCTGCAAAGACTTTATGTACACCAATTAACGCATCTTCTTGGTAACCGGAGAGATTTAAAAAGCCACCTAATTCAGTAACATGGACGCTAAAGTCGCTCTCATTATCAATAGTAGCGAATGAGGCAATTCCGACAAAAGTATGACCTCTGATCCCTATAGCGCCACGCCAATCAATGGTATAGGTAAACGCCGTATCTTTTTCTATATCACTTAATTGCGGAGAGTATTCATCTTTTAACCACTTCACTTCAATTAATAATTTATTACCATCGGTGGGGAAATTAATGCTATCAAGGGTATCGTAACCAAACGTTATAAAACTACCGTAACTGTCATAATCAAAGTCATCAGTGCCTGGTTTATCAAGAGAAAGATCCCCCGTTTCTGCAATAACACCTAGCTCAATAATCCCCTTAAAGGAATAATCATAACCCAATGCTAAAGTCGCTTGATAATACTCCTTTCTGAGCTCTTCACGAAAACTTGTTTTTTCCCACTTATCTTGAGCAAAAGAGATCCTTGCTCGACTATAGATATCATGGCTGTGATTAAGCGGTTGATAGAACTCACTCGCCAGCAGACTTTCCCACCCTAATTCAAGCTCGTTTAACCAACGTCCGCCATTCACTGAAACATTTGTCATCAAATATGACATATTGATTGAGGTAATAGACTGATCAGCAAAATCTGTTTTTAAATTAAAACCAAAGTCAAAATAATTAGGCCCCCAAGACTTAGCTTGAGTCGTTAATGTAATAATTCGTCCATCTGGCGAGTCTTCAAACTCAACCGTGACGTGTTCAAATTCATCTAAGGCATAGACTCTATTTATAGCTGTATCTAATGCTTCTTTCGTGAGCTCTTTTCCTAACTCAACGGCAAAAACTTTTTCGATGATGTCGTTCTCCACTTTGGAGTTATTACTGATTTTAATTTCAGAAATATATCTAGGTAAAGCATCAAACCATTTTTGGGCCTTCAGTTTTTTTTGGTTTTTATAAGCTTGATAATCAACATCATTAATTGATAATTCCATTAAGGCTGCAGATTGTGCCTGAGCTTCATGCTCGCCTAAGGCCAAAGCTTGCGGCATAACAGACCAGTCAGTAGTACTTAACTTATCAATTGCAGGGCGCAGCAAAATATCTTTTTCGGTAAGTAATGTTTTTTGCGCCAAACTGGTATTGTTGGTGAGAATGGTTGATAGCTGATTAAGCACAGATACCGTACTGGTTAGTTCACTTTGTTCTGCAAGTGGCGAACCAATATCAACAGCAATAACAATATCAGCGCCCATTGCTTTGACAACATCAATGGGCATGTTATTAGTGATACCACCATCGACGAGGGTTTTGCCATCAATAACAACCGCGGCAACTATGCCAGGAACCGCTGCTGAAGCTTTCATCGCTTCATTAACACTGCCTGAGTCAAGCACGACCATTTTTGCTGTGGCAATATCAGAGGCAACAGCACGATAAGGAATGGCTAAGTCATCAAAACTATCAAAAGAGCTCACCGTATCCGTTGAACGTTGCAGAATTTGGTAGGCACTTTGACCTAACAGCAAACCCGCTGGAACTTTAAATTCTCCATCGCTATAACCTAATCGTATCGATAAATTATACCTATCGCGATGTTGTTTTTTATCGTAAGCCAATGACTCTCTGGGGATAAAATCAGAATAGCCATCATCCCAAGGCATGCCGAGCATAATGGCTTCAATATCACTGACTTCATAACCTAACGCATACATACCACCAACATAAGCACCAATACTAGTGCCCACAACATAATCAACAGGAATATTATGCTGTTCAAGCACTTTAAGCACACCTATATGAGCAGTACCTTTAGCACCGCCACCACTTAATACCAGACCAATTTTATCTCTTGCCTGGGCAGAGAAAGCCAACGTAGTAAGTGGAAGTATTAAAGATAAAATAATAATGAAACGCATGATAGTTGCTTATAAAAGAGTTAGTTAAGAATGAGAATGACTCCAATCATAGAGATCAGAGGTAAAAATACAAGTTTATTCTCTTTAAGCACGGCAATGATTATATCGTGCTATACAGTCAAACAGATGACTTAAGGTATCCATTGCAGTAACTAAAATAGAAAGTCCCATATGAAAAGTAAAGCTTAACATATGGGACTAATGTAACCTTGTTTAACCACTCGATATCCATACATTAATTATGTGGTTAATTATCTGCTTTTGATTTTAAAAAATCATTTAGTATACGCTCTTGGCATATTCGTTTCAGCAGTATAACGTTCGCGCAATGCATCTTGACGAGACTTTAATGACATAGCTTTTCCATTAATCCACATCGCATCAACTTTACTGCTTATTTCAAATGGGTCACTACTCCACAAGACTAAATCAGCATTTTTCCCCACGGCAATACGTCCTGAGTTTAAGTTAAAACTATCAGCAACATTGGCAGTAATTGCCGCTAAAGCAGTAGTTTCACTGACGCCATTTGCAATAGCGACACCTACATCAAAGCGCAATTGATTGATATTATAACTTTCACCACTATTACTGATAATCACTTTTATGCCCGCATCAGTCAGCTTAGCAACATTGGTAAGCGAGTTATGTAATGAATCAAAGCTACTCGGCAAATTATCAATTGCGCTCATCATCACAATAACATTCGCTTGAGCAATTTCATCACTTACCAATACCGCATCACTGGCCCCAGCAAGCACCAAATTCAGACTAAACTTCTTCTTCAACTTAAGTAAAGCTAAGATATCCGTCGCCCTATCTGCATAAGCAATCAAAAGCTTATCACCTGATAATAACTCATACATTACTTGATCAGAACGCGACGGCGATTCAGCTTCACTTTCTTCTTTGCCTTTTTTGCTGTTGACTTTCATTTTTTCAACGGCAGCTAACTCTTTTTGCGCATCTTCAAGTTCATTATTCAAAGTTTGGAGTTTTGTTGCCCGAGAGCCTTTTTCTGTCGCACCTAATGAAGCAATTACAGCGTTTTTCTTCATCATTACACTGTCAAAATCCCCTGATAAATTAACAACAAAGCTTTGACCAGTGAAAACTTTTTTGCCACCATAAGGCATAACAACACTACTCGTAATTCCCCCTTTACGTGCATAAGCGATTAACGTAGATTTAGGGTTAAATGCTAAACTCGCATCAAAAGTAATATCAGCTTTTTTATCTGAACTGTCGCGAGTATTAGACACCGCACCGACTTCAACTAAACCAAGCAAGTTATCCGTTGCAATAAAACCAGGAGTCAAAATGCGCCCCTTGGCATCAATAATAGTGTCCGCACTAAGCAGCTCAGGCACTTCATCATTAGTGTATACAGCCGAAACCTTTCCTTCATCAACCATGACAGTTGCTTGAAATAAAACACCTTTTTCAGCTACGGTGTAAACTGTTGCATTAGTTATTGCAAGTGATTCAGCCTGAACAACACTGGCTGTTACAGTAAGTGCGCCTAGCAAAGCATAGCGCAATGAAGTGAGTAATTGGGTATTTTTCATTGTGATTCCTATTCCTTGTTTGCTGGTTTATTTGACGCTTTAGCCGCTGATTTAGTTTCTAACTGAGAAACACCCTCACCACCATGTTCATCTAACTGTTGACCCAATAAAAAGTCACTTTTTGCTTGGTATGCATTATCAAAACGATCATAAACTTTAGCACCATCAATAAACACTTGCTCAGCTTTTGCATAAACACTAAACGGATTCATATTCCAAACGACAACATCGGCATTCTTGCCGGCTTCTAAGCTACCTACTTCATCATTAATGCCTAAAGATTTAGCAGCATTAGCAGTTATCCATTTAATGGCATCCTCTTCTTTTAGGGCAAAGCCATTTTCATTGGCACGGTACATCACTTTCGCCGCTTCTTGATTTAATCGTTGAATAGTAGTCGCTGAATCAGAATGGACCACGGCACAAGAGTTTTTAACAGCATCAACAATGGCAACATTTTCTTCTACCATGTCATAAGCTTCCATTTTAAATCCCCACCAATCTGGCCACATAGCAGCGCAATTGCCATTCGCAGCTAATAAATCTGCAATTTTATAACCTTCAATCGCATGATGAAAAGTACCTGAGTGATAATTAAACTCATTACTTAGGTCAATCATTACTGCCATTTCTTCCGCTTTATAACAATGGTTGTGGATTAATATTTCGCCATCTAAAACCCCCATCAGTGTATCAAGTGCCAAATCACGTTTAGGTGCCTCAGGGTTTTCACCTGCACTGTAATCACGGTCATATTTATCCCAAGCACGTTTGTATTCTGTGGCAGCAAGCCAAGCACTTCGGTAACCAGCAACATTCCCCATACGCGTTGAAGGTAATACTTTTCGACTACCATAAACACGTTTAGGGTTTTCACCACACGCCATTTTTAACCCATAAGGTGCGCCAGAAAATTTCATGCCTTGCATTGTTTCACTCGGAACGTTGCGTAACGTTACCCCTCGTCCGCCAAATAAATTAGCCGAGCCAGGTAAAATCTGTAAGCTGGTTATGCCGCCAGCACGAGCCGCTTGAAAAGCGGGGTCTTGTGGCCAAACACTATGCTCAGCCCAAACTTCCGAGGTATTAGGTGAAGTCATCTCGTTGCCATCTGAATGTGACTCGACTTCTGGATTAGGGTAAACGCCTAAATGGGAGTGAACATCAATGATGCCTGGCGTGATCCACTTTCCTGTCATATCTATAACAGTGGCTTGCTTGGCTGACAAATTATTGCCTACTTGTGTTACCTTGCCATTAACTAATAAAATATCTGCATCATTTAAGCGCTCGCCCGTCCCCGTTAATATAGTGGCATTGGTTAATAATGTACTTTCTGCGGACAATGCTTGGTAGGTACTCGGATAAGGATTTTTGTTAATGACCACTTTTGCGTCTTGTTTTTCATTAGGCAGGCAAGCTGTTAAACCTAAAATTAACAGACTGGTGGTGAGCAAAGTAAACGCGTTTTTCTTACACATAAACTGATGAGTAAGTTTAGTAACGGGTTTATTCTGTGAATGTAAGGTAACTAAATCCCTTGGTAAGGACATTTTAAGCATTGTAATTCCTGTAGCGAACAATAATGCTTCATACCTTAAATTTAATTTGATAAAACAACAAGCTATTGACGATAAGTAGTCGCTTATCTAGGTTCATTTACCTATATTTAGCCAGGCCACTTGCAGATGCGTATTTTATTCCAACTAAAACCCGCACCTTCAGTAGTTTTACTGTACACTAAACAATCACTATTGAGCAGCAACTACCCTATTTCTACCATTATTTTTGGCGAGATAAAGAGATTTATCTGCATGTGCGACGAAGGTTTCAGCATTGGTAAAGTAATCACTTTTCCATTGACTTACCCCAATACTAACCGTTACAGATATTTGTTTATCAGCAACATTTATTTCCAGTGTTGCAATTTTCTTTCGTAAACGTTCAGCAAACTTTTGTGCATTAACCAAGGTAGTATTAGGCATAATAATAACAAACTCTTCACCGCCAATACGAGCTACAACATCACTACTTCGTACTGCTTCAACACAGGTTTGATAGAATAACACCAAGACCTCATCCCCTACTCCATGACCATAAGTATCATTAACCTGTTTGAAGTGGTCTATATCTAAAAGCATGATGGATAAGGGGTTACCAGAGTTATTAACATTGGCAATTTCTTGGTCGAGTACCTCGTTAAAATGATGGCGATTGACAGCGCCTGTTAGCGCATCGGTCAATGCTAATTGTTGAAAATGATCCTGCTGAGACTTTCGGTACTTAATTTCTTTTTGCTGCTGACTAACCGTTGCTTTATAAACATCCCCTTGCAGCAGTTTTCGGCGCAGCTTTTCAAAAGCAAGTTGCATCGAGCCTATTTCATCTTTGCTATCAATACGCTCAAAGTGAATGTTATTTTGACCTTCAGACATATCATTTAATGCATAAGTGAGCTTTCTTACTGGGCTAATAATGCTGTAATTTAACACTAGAGCAAAAAATATAGCAGCCATGAAAAATATCAACATGGCAAGGATTATCAAATAACCTTCTGTTTTTAATTGCTGACTTTCATTATATATTTGTTCATCAAATTCACTAATCAGCTTTTCAACAACAGTATTTAAAATATCAATTTTTTCAGACATAACATTGAACCATCTTGCAGCTCTGACATCCTTATCATTAAATTGCATAGTTTCCAGATAAGACGATTCTAAATGTTGACGTTGATATATTGCATTACAATAATTTCCGCAGATTAACTTTTGACCTGCATTAGCTGAGCTTGCAAATATTCGGAGGGTATTTAATTGTTTACCTACTAATAAACTCACATCAACATTTTCATAAATATTATCTTGATGATTTTCATCTATTTTCATACCAATAGCTCGAATTTGTCCCATAAACTCCTTATATCGCAATACGGCATTAATGGCTGAAATATCATTGGCATGACTCGAACCTATTTCGATATGAACCAAGTGATCTGATACAGATAAAAGCTGCTCAATTAATTCAGTGTAAACATAATAAGTCTCTTCAAAGCCTGCTATTTTCTGGTCTAAATGCATTCTATGACGCGATAAATTTTCGACTATTTTTTGAAAATTAGTCATGTAGCGATTAACACTTATTTTCACTTCTTGATTAGCTGATTTATCTAATAATCCTAAGAAATATTGAATTTTTGCATCTGTATTTTTTCGTCGTTTGGTTAATTGTTCGGCAAAGCTTCTATAATTTGAACTGGTGTAACCGCTAGATAGACCTCGCTCGGCCTGTAATGAATGAGTAATACCATTGACTTGCTCAATAACAGAATTAAGTCCTAATACTGTAGAGATATTGTCATAACGTTGGTAGTTATCTTTAAGAATAAAAAAACAAAGTAACAGCGATGCAACAACAGGGATTAGTGTCGTAATTAAAACACGGTGGCTTAAAATAAGAGATTGAGATAGTTTTACCGAGAAAATTCGTAATAATGGATTTTTGGCTTTTTTATCTTTTTTATATTGGCTAAATTCTTGATAGCAATGTATCGCGGGAACGTAATCGAGATCTTCTTCTAAAATATGTTTAATTAACCATTGCTGTAAAAATAAGATAATTTTATCTTTTACAACTTCTGACTCCGTACCGTCAGCGAACCATTGTTCTTTTAATTGTGGAATTTTATTAATAAATGCTTGGTGACTTCGTTTATGAGCTTCAAACTGCTGATAGTTAATCTTCGCTAAAAGAGTTTCTTCTCGTGCAAAATGTGATTGGCAATATTCTTCAAGCCGTTCAAAAATCACATCAATACTTTTCTGCCCCAATTTTTCATTTTTGGCAGACATTAATTGCGCTAAAATGGCAATGAGTTGTTTATGATCATTATCAAGGCTATCAATGCCAACACTCATTCCCTCGTCCCAGACTAGCTCCGCCATAAATCTGAACTTCCCTTTCATTACATTTCACTTGAGTGAAACATTAACTTGTATATATATCATCCGATTAGGGTGGATAGATTATAGAAAAAAGTAATGTTATACAAATGTAAAAAGAGCTATTTTGATGTTATTTTTTTAACAAATATAGACAAGATCAATCCTTTAATTTTTTTATAGCGAAATGCTAACAATACAATCGTTAATAGCATGTAGAATAATGGTGAAATAATCTCTGATTTAACCGACCAATAAAAATGAATAGACACTAAAATGGCAATAAAATAACTGTAATTATGCAAACGTTGCCATGATTTACCCATTTTACGCTTTAAACTATTAAGGGAAGTAACAGCAAGAGTTGTTAAAAAAACAAAGGCAATCATACCAATAGTGATGTATGGCCGTTTAACAATTTCGTTAAAAAACAAAGACCAAGCAAGCTGTAAATCAAAGACCAAAAAGTTAAGTAAATGCATGAACGCATAACTGAAAGTATATAATCCGAGTAAGCGCCTTACCTGTAGGAAATAGCCCAATTTAAATCTTTTAGCGATAGGAGAAACAGTCAGCGTGACTAATAACAAATTAAAAGCACCAATACCGGTAAAATGAATAACTTCCTGCACAGGATCAGCACCAAGCTGATCATTAAAGGCAAAGTAATATAAACTGAGTAAAGGTAAGAATGCCGCTAGATGAATAGTTACTTTTAATAGTAAAACTTTATTCGATGTAGTGAAATGCATATAGCCATAGAGCCCTAATAATACTTACTTAAATCCATATTTTTGTACATATGGGCTACCTGTTCACCATAACCATTAAAAGGCAGAGTCTCAATGCGGTTTTTAACAAACAATCCTCCTGAGGTTATGCGCCGTTCACTGGCTTGACTCCATCGAGGATGATCATGTGCAGGGTTAACATTGGCATAAAAGCCATATTCATTAGCAGCGAGTTTATTCCATGTGGTTTGAGGTTTTTCACGCACCAATTTAATTGATACTATCGATTTAATACTCTTAAAACCATACTTCCAAGGCACAACTAAACGAATTGGCGCGCCATTTTGTGGTGGTAAGGTTTTACCATATAAACCGACACTCATTAACGTCAATGGATTCATCGCTTCATCAATACGTAACCCCTCAACATAAGGATAAGCGATACCGCCACCTAAGCGTCTATTGCTTTGGCCTGGCATTTGCTCTGGATCATAAAGCGTTTCAAAAAGCACATATTTAGCAGATGAGTTCGGCGCGACCTTTTTTAATAAGTCAGCTAAAGAAAAACCAATCCACGGAACCACCATTGACCAAGCTTCAACACAACGAAGTCGATAAATTCGCTCTTCTAAGGCGAACATAGTCGTTAAGTCATCATAATCTAGGGTTATGGGATTATCGCATTCACCGGAGATAGTTAACTGCCAAGGATTTACTTTAAAGTTTTGCGATAATTCGGCGGGTTGATTTTTTTGTGCACCAAATTCATAGAAGTTATTGTGACTAATAACTTTTTGTTCAGGGGTTTTGATTAAAGAAAGGTTTTCTTTATCCGCTTTAAAATTTAATGCTGTTGTTTTAAAACTAGCGGTATCAGAGTCTTTACTATCAAAAAAGCCAGCCTTGGCTTTATTAGAGATTGCTGAACCTAAGAGAGCACCGGCCCCAAGAAAGCCCATGCTTTTAACAAGTTGACGACGTTGCAGATAGACCGATTCATCGGTAATGTCGGATGCTTTTAACGTGAATTTTGCTGGAGTTTTTATCAACATAAAGGGCCTACTAAGTTTTCTAAACAGGAGATTAACTTAATAGACACCTTTTTCTGAAAAAAAATTTCAATAATAACATGTTAATTATTTCGGGGGTTCTACTGCCACTAACGTTTTAATCAAGTCTTAGTGGCTAGGGTCTGTTGATCTTTCGAGATTATTTTTGCAGCGGTTTGTTGGGTATTTATACAAGGCAGAGCCTTTGTTATGTGATTGTTTCACATCAAAAGGCGATAACGCCGTAAAAATGACCAACAAACGCTGTCCGAAGGGTTCGGCTAAAAAATTTTTACTCTTTGTTGAGTCGTATTTGCTTAGAGTGACTAGGCTGCACACTACTCGCCGCGATTAAAACACTTTTATCTCGAACAAAATTCAACCGCTAAAGATCAACAGACCCTAAGTAGATTATCTAACGTTAAGCCGCTTTTGTTAAGCCTTGTAAATGGCTAACAACATCACTTGATTCATATAACCATTGAACTTGACCATCTTCTTTTTCAATGCGTAAACAAGGCACTTTACGCTTACCGCCTTCACGAACAAGCTCTTCACTAAAGTCATTGTTACCACTAATGTTACGTAGCTCTATTTTTAAACCTTCACGCTTCATTGTACGACGTACTTTCACACAAAACGGACATGAGGGTAGTTGGTACAAGCTTAACGATCGCGTTTGGTCGTCAAGTTTTGCTTGCTCACTCGCCGCACGTTTTGGCGAACGGGGTGAAAAAATAACATTTAATAATAAAATTAATTGACCTATTGGCCAACGGATAGCTTTCATCAACATAATAAATAACAACTCTTGTTAATCGAATTAATTTAAAAAAAGCTAACATATTGTTTATGCTAGCCATTGTATTAGCTTAAGTATATTTAGTGTCTTCAACACCTAATTTTGCCGATATTCTACCACAATCAACGGATAATTATCTGTCAGTTGATTGTCGCAAAAATAATTTACTTCAGGTTATCGAGCAACAATAACTTACCCGAGAACTCTACCACATCAAATCATCTGGAATCTGGTAGTCTGCATACGGATCATCTTCATCGGTTTCTTCTGCTTCAACCTTATCGTTTTGTACTAAGATGAGGCTTTTATCAAGCTCTGCTACTTTTTCTGCGGTTTCACTGGTCACAAGATACGTCGTTTCATTTAAACCACACAAGGCCAATCGGCCATTTACTAACGCTTTATGCGTAATGGCATCTAGCGCTAATTTTTTAACTTTATTATCGAATGTATAGTTATAGTCACTTTCACCCTTTACACCCGTTAATTGGTGATGTTCAAGAATTTGTTTGATACGCAACTGCAGCTCTTTATGTGCAAGTTCGCTATTTTTTGCCTCATTAAGCGCAGTATCTTTTGCCAACTTCTCTGCTTTTGAAAGTGCTAAGTCTTGCTTTACTTGCTCTTGTAAACTTGCACCATGCTCAACACCACTGCGTTGTTGTTTATTCTTCTTACGTTTAGCTGAGTTGGCTTGACGTGTTTTTTGTTTGGTTGTTAATCCTGCTTTGAGCAATTGTTCTTGAAGGGAGGCCATAGGTAATCCTTACTGTCTTATACCAATCGGACTAGTTTATTGCTCAAGATTGTATCTCTGGGCTGATTAATAAATTAATGCGTTTGGCATTTGTACCATATCTGTAAAATATTAGTACATATAGGTGAATCAAAAATTTGCCGCTATTCTACCTATATTTACCTTGAAGTGCGAATATACACCGCACCAGATTACAGAGCCCCCCCCCCGCTCTATAGGTTAATACCAGTTGCTTACCTCTTCTACTTAAATCAATCATCTACTTATTTCGAGCTATGAATATTTCAACTAAAAATCCACTGAAAAAACGCTATACCAGCGAAGCACTTTGAAGTCCTCCTTATCGCTAATAAATAAGTAAATTCAATGGCTAATAAATTACTTTCATTCCCCTTACTTTCAATTGTTAATTAGATGCGTTACTGTAGCTCTGCTCAATTATAAATATTTTAAAATAGTTATAATTTCACAATACAGAAATAGGAAAGAAGTATGTCTCAAGCAAGTGCACGCCACCTTTTAGTGGATACAGAAGAACAATGTTTAGCCTTAAAAGCAGAAATTGAAGCAGGTAAAGATTTTGCTGAAGTAGCCAAAGAACATTCGAACTGCCCATCAAATGCACAAGGTGGTGATTTAGGTAGCTTTGGCCCAGGTCAAATGGTTCCTGAATTTGATAAAGTTGTTTTTTCAGCTCCTTTAAATACAGTACAAGGCCCGGTACAAACTCAGTTTGGTTACCACTTATTAGAAGTTACTGAACGTAGCTAAACTTAGTTAATTGCATCGTTTATTAACAAGTTAATAAGATAGCTTTTTAATCATAAAATTTTAAAAGTAATGATTAAAAAAAGAAAATAAAAAAGCCGCAACATGTTGCGGCTTTTTTGACTCTGTTTTCTAGTGTTATAAAACTAGCTAAATGTTGCTTGCATAATCCAGAAGAAGACAATAGACAAACCAGCACCAACAGGTAATGTTATAACCCAAGAAACAACAATGTTACGCACCACACCTAAATTAATAGCTGCAATACCACGGGCCATACCCACACCTAACACAGCACCTACTAGAGTTTGTGTTGTTGAAATAGGTAAACCGGCACCTGAAGCAATAACAACGGTACTAGCTGCAGCTAATTCAGCAGCGAAACCACGACTTGGTGTTAAATGGGTAATACCTTGGCCAATAGTTGCAATAACTTTATGACCAAACAAGGCAAGACCAGCAACAATACCAAAACCACCTAATGGTAATATCCACCAAGCTATTGCTGATTTAGCAGCAATTTGTCCGTCCTGTTCAACAATACTAACAACGGCAGCTAATGGACCAATAGCATTGGCAACATCATTTGAGCCATGGGCAAATGCCATTGCACAAGCAGTCACAATCATCAATATTGCGAATACTTTCTCTACATTGACGTAATGAGCTTCTTTAGCAAGATTTTCATCAAACTTTAAGCGGCTGATAAAGAACTTACCAATAATGGCCACAATAATTGCAACAATAGTTGCCAAATAGAAACCACCAGCGCCTTTGATTTCAAAGTTAACAAAACCTAAGTTGACGTTTTCTAGGCCGATATGCTTAAGGCCTTTTTTGATTGTCACCAGTGATAATACAAAACCAGCAAGAAACATATAAGCAGGAACCCAGCGTTTAGCTTGCTGCAGTGGTTTATCCGTATCAAAAATGAGTTTTTGCGCACTGTTAAAAATAATAAAAGCAATAACGCCTGATATTAGTGGCGTGATAATCCAGCTACCAACAATGCCAACGACTTTGCTCCACTCCACCGCATCGGCACTAACACCTACCGCAGCAAAACCAACGATAGCACCTACAATTGAATGAGTAGTCGAAACAGGCCAACCTAAAGCAGAAGCAATTAATAACCACGTAGCAGCAGCAAAAAGTGCTGAAATCATGCCATAGACAAGTAATTCTGGCGTATCAATAAAGTAACTAGCATCGATAATGCCTTTACGAATCGTTGACGTTACTTCGCCACCTGCTAAGTAAGCACCAGCAAACTCAAACACCATTGCTATGATAATGGCTTGTTTAATGGTTAACGCTTTTGAGCCAACAGAAGTGCCCATTGCATTTGCTACATCATTGGCACCAATGCCCCATGCCATGAAGAAGCCAACAACAGCAGCAAGAATTACAAAAGTGCCGCCCGAGTTAAGTATAATTTCCATCAGATAAACCCTATTTTCTAGCGAGAAGAATTTCTAAACGTGCACCTACACATTCAGCAAGATCGGCTAAATCACCAACCCAATCAATAATTTGATATAAGAACATTACATCAACTGGATTCAAATCCTTTTCAATCGCTAATAAATTTTTACGTAAAATAACTTGCAAGTCATCGGTATCATCTTCGATAGCATCTAACTGGCTGATCATTTTCTCTACCAATTCAACTTCACGTCCACGGAAGCCTGTTTCTAATAGATCATCTAATTCATTAATCGCTTCAGCAGCTTTTTCTGTCGCATCAATACAACGTGCTAAATAAGCTGAGAATTCAGCTTGCAAGATAGCAGGTATTTCAAGTTTACGTCCAAGTACCCGACCAGCGATATCTTTTGCTTTGTTTGCTATTTTGTCTTGTTGAGAAACGAGTTCAAGTAAATCCGCTCTATCAACGGGCATAAATAAGCCACCCGGCAATTCTAGACGCAATTGACGTTTCAATGCGTCGGCGTCTTGCTCTAATTTTGAGAGTTTACGGCGTACTTTAGCCGCTTCACTCCAGTCTTCAGCAGTACATGCTTCAAAAAATGGAATTAGTTGTTTACTACATTTAACAACTATTTGAATATGTTTCACTAACGGTTTTATCGGTGATTTTGCAAATACACCTAAGATTGAATTTTTAGCCATAATTGTGTTTCCAGTCAGTCTAACTCTCGTCATTGCTATTCGCCGCGGATAGTACCCCATTTAACTTCTAATGTTAAATGCTAATATCAGCTTAAATGCATGCCTTTATTAACCAGCCGCGGTAGCGTCATTTTTTTTTTGCTAAACACTAGTATAGTGCACGGTTAATTAATTGAATTTATTGTAATTTTAATTGTTCACTTTAAAAAAAGTGAGTTATAAGTTTTTCATATCTTCTGCTGTGGTATGACGTACTACCTTACCTTTAACAAAGTAAATGATGTATTCACAGATGTTTTGACAGCGATCACCAATACGTTCTAGGGCTCGTGCTGACCAAATAACCGTCATAACTTGCGGAATTGAACGAGGATCTTCCATCATATAGGTCATTAATTGACGCATAAGTGCTTCATATTCACGGTTTATTTTATCATCCATTTGATGAATTTTAATCGCAGTTTCACAATCCATTCGAGTGAATGCATCAAGACTTGCCTGTAAAAACTCAAGTACTCGTCGACCTAAGTTGTCTAAATTAACCAATAAGTCTTGCTGTGATGAGGAAAAACTTTCTAGTGCAACTTTAGCAATTTTCTCTGCTTCATCACCTATTCTTTCCAAATCAGCAATCGTTTTGACTACGGCCATAATCAAACGTAAGTCACCCGCTGCTGGCTGACGCTTAGCAATAATACGTGTACATTCGTCATCTATACTGACTTCATAAGCATTAATTTGGTAATCATTACTCAATACTTGTTTAGCTAAATCAACATCAGATTGACCTACGGCAATAAGTGCGTCTGTTAATTGTTTCTCAACTAAGCCGCCCATATGCATGACATTATTTATAACGCGTTCTAAATCTTCATTGAATTGGCCAGAAATATGGCGACCAATTTGTAAATTATCCATGGGATGTCCTTTCAAAGGTTTGTACTTTCTTAATCTATTGATTAACCGTAACGGCCAGTAATATAATCTTCGGTTTTCTTTTTCAATGGCGTGGTAAACAAAGTATTGGTGTCACTGTACTCTATCAAATCCCCCATATACATAAATGCTGTTTGATCTGAGACACGCGCTGCTTGTTGCATATTATGGGTAACAATGACCACGGTAAATTGCTTTTTAAGATCATTAATCAACTCTTCAATGGTCAAGGTTGAAATAGGATCCAGTGCCGAAGTAGGCTCATCCAGTAATAAAACCTCAGGTTGAATAGCAATAGCGCGGGCAATTACTAACCGTTGCTGCTGACCACCCGAGAGACCCAAGGCACTTTCATGTAACCTGTCTTTTACTTCATTCCATAGCGCTGCACTTCGTAATGATTGCTCAGCCGCTTCATCAAGTTTTCTACGATTATTCTCGCCCATAATACGTAAACCATAAACCACATTTTCATAAATGGTTTTAGGAAAAGGATTTGGTCGTTGAAATACCATACCTACTTTACGTCTTAGCTCAGCAACATCAACATGCTTATCGTAGATATTATTGCCATGAAGGTTTATCTCGCCACTTATATGACAATCATCAACTAAGTCATTCATACGATTAATAGAGCGTAATAGCGTTGATTTACCACAGCCACTTGGTCCAATAAACGCTGTTACTTGCCCTTTAGGAATAGACATAGTGATATCATTTAACGCTTGTTTTTTTCCATAGAATAAATTTAGTTTATTAATATCTAAGGCAACTTGTTCTGGGGTTAAATTAGTTAAATCTAACTTTTTTTCAAATGCTGTATCTGAGCCAGGCACTAACGCTTTTGGGCTTATAGAAATCATAATAGGTGTTTCTCTAATTACTTTTCATTAATCTTATTTATGAATTTAAAATTATTAATTGAAAGTTACTCATTGCAACTTACTAATGTAAATTTATTTATATATGAGCAAACTAGTGCTCTAACATCTTGTATCTTTCACGTAATTTATTACGAATTGACACGGCGGTCATGTTCAAAGCAACAATTATAGTTACTAAGAGTAAAGCGGTGGCATAGACTAATGGTCTTGCAGCCTCAACATTTGGGCTTTGAAAGCCAACATCATAAATATGAAAGCCTAAATGCATGAACTTTCTATCTAAGTGTAAGAATGGGAAGTTACCATCCAACGGTAAATTAGGGGCCATTTTAACTACACCAACTAACATTAATGGTGCTACTTCACCAGCAGCTCGAGCAATTGCCAAAATAATCCCCGTCATAATTGCAGGGCTTGCAATTGGTAAAATGATACGCCACAAGGTTTCGGCTTTAGTTGCCCCAAGAGCAAGTGAGCCATGGCGCATAGCAGATGGAATACGTGATAACCCTTCTTCAGTAGAAACAATAACCACAGGTAAGGTTAATATGGCGAGAGTTAATGCTGACCATAAAACCCCTGGAGTACCAAAAGTAGGGCTAGGTAAATTTTCTGCATAAAATAATTGGTCGAGTGAGCCACCCACCATATATACAAAGAACCCTAAACCAAATACCCCGTAAACAATAGATGGTACACCCGCTAAATTAATTACAGCGATTCGCAAAAGCTTGGTAAAAGCATTTTTACCTGCATATTCGTGTAAATAAATAGCCGCGATAACACCAAACGGAGAAACGATAACCGTCATTAACAACACCATAAGCACAGTGCCAAAAATTGCAGGAAATACACCGCCTTCGGTGTTAGCTTCGCGAGGATCTTCGATTAAAAATGAAGCTATTTGGCTAAAGAATAACGTTGTTTTATCGACGAGATTGAGTTGATTATTAAAGGTCACCTTAAGAATATATTCAAAGTTGATAGTCACTAACTGACCATCCATAGCACGCATCACGATATGATCACGCGATATCTTTTCTCGATATCCCATCAACTCTTTCTCTAGCTCTGCATATTCTTGATTTAGGCTGGCTATTTCGCTGTCGATTTGCGCTTGTAACTCAGTGGTTAATTTATCTTGTAATTGATACTTACGTGTTTTTAAGCGAAGACGTTCTAACTGGTAGTTTATCGCGCCAATGTCAGACTTTTGCAGCTCATCAATCTGTTCTTGAAAGTTTTCAACTCGTGTTAATAATGCGTCCAATTGATTTTCAGCGACTTCTTTACCATCAACAACAACGCTTTCAATGTAACCGTAAAAATTACCATGAGTACGACGCTCAACAACAACCAAGTCTTTAGGTGTCTGCGTTTTTTGAATGTTATGACTTAACAACCAACGAAAATCTAAACTCACCAATTCTCGGTTACCGGTTTTGATCAACAGACGTTCTAATATCTCTTGTTCAGGGTCAAGCACTAAATCTAAATGTGCTAATTGGCTTACTGGTATTTGCTCTCGATCGTAGATTTCACCGATAACCACACTCTTAGTGCCATGCTCATCTGTAAGATCAAATTGATATAATTCACTTGGCCAAAAGTATGACAAACCTCGTGAGGCGATCAGCCATAAAAGGCCTAGCACTGAAATTAAACTGATACTTACGCCACCCGCTGATAGCCATATCCAAGGTGAACCTGATTTAAACCACTTATTCATATAACAACTCTATAATTAGTTTATAACTACACTCTTTGTCGCTGTTTAGCTCAATTTATTCGGCGAAAGTACTCATTGATAGTCATCAACTCCGTGCTTTCTTCTTTAAATTGAACCATACAGCTTAAAAGTGAGCAGCTATATAATTCATTAAATAAACTACTTGTCGAAAATTCATAACCTACGGTGTTACATTGAACTGTATTTTTCTCGTAATCGTTGGCGAACAAACTCTGCTGCGGTATTGAAAATGAAGGTAAATATAAATAATACAAAAGCAGCCAGGAATAATATTCGATAATGAGAGCTTCCCACTTCAGACTCCGGCATTTCTACCGCAATGTTTGCTGCAAGGGTTCTCATTCCCTGGAAAATGCTCCAGTCTAAAATTGGCGTATTACCTGTGGCCATCAAGACAATCATTGTTTCACCGACTGCTCGGCCTAGCCCCATCATAACAGCAGAAAAAATACCTGGACTCGCCGTAAGCAACACCACTTTAATCAGTGTTTGCCACTGCGTAGCACCCAATGCTAATGAACCACTCGTTAGATGACCTGGCACACTAAATATTGCATCTTCAGCCATAGAGAAAATAGTAGGAATAACAGCAAACCCCATCGCAATACCAACCACCAAGGCATTACGTTGATCAAAGTTGATACCCAAATCATTGGTTAAGTACTGGCGCATATCACCATTAAAAAAGGCCAATTCTAGTACACCTGACAGAGAAAAAGCGGCATATATAGCTAATACCATAACAGGAATTAACAGCAGTGGTGCCAATGTTTCTGGCAGTTTATCTTTCCAGTTATTAGGCAGGTTATGCCATGCAAATGCAGTTATTAGTGTCGATAGAGGCAGGAATATAAATAGTAGGAATATTGCTGGTAAATATTCTTCCATCAATGGTGCTAACCATAAACCCGCTAAGAAACCTAAAATAACGGTAGGTAAGGCTTCCATCATTTCAATGGTCGGTTTAACTTTTTTGCGCATACCAGGTGTCATGAAGTATGCCGTGTATATCGCAGCAGTTAAGGCAATTGGTACGGCAAATAACATCGCATAAAGAGCCGCTTTAATGGTTCCAAAAGAAATAGGAACTAAAGAAAACTTACCTTCAAAGTCATCAGAGCCTGATGTTGACTGCCAAATATAGTCTGGCTCAGGATAACCTTCATACCAAACTTCCTGCCATAGCGCTTGCCATGTGACTTCAGGATGCTCATTATGAACACTAAAAGCTTGTAAGATTTTCTTAGAAGCATTAAGCGGATCATTACCAATGATAATCAAACCATTAGCACGAGGCGCTATCGAAAATGCTTCAGGTTGAACCGTGGCAAGTTTACCTTGCCACAGATGGGCTGAACTGGTGGTATAAAAAACATTGACCATGCCGCTTTCAGTCATAGTGTAAAAGCTTTTTCTATATTGCTCAGTGTAAATAGTAGTTATCGCTCTTGATGCTTGTTTGCTCTTATCAAGCGAAGTTTCACCATCATTTGCATTGAAGCTTCGAATTTGCTTAAACTGACGACCTGAGTCCGTAGCGACTTCAAACCACTGACTGACTCGACCACTACTATCACCAAGCAAAACAGAACTACTGCCAGAGAGCAGTGCCATAGAGGTGAGGTAAGTATCGTCATTATCTAGTGTCGGTGTAATTGTAGCTTTAAGACTAACTTCTTCATCATCACTCAGTGAATAAACATAAACCGTTGAAGCGATTCGGATAAACGCTAAACTTAAATCAGGTGTTACTTTTATTTCATCAACAACATCATCAGTAAGCTCAATTTGTTGAAAAATAGTTTCGTATTCAACATCATCTCCATCACTAGAAGAACTGAAGTCATCTTCAGCAATAAAGCTGGTTTTTATCAAGCGATTATCTTCAGTAAACGCAACAAAAACAATTTTTTCATCATCCATTGCAAAGGCAAGTTTAGACAACGAAGCTTGTTGTTCATCAATAATTAATGAATCTTGGCCTAGGGGGTAATTTACTTGAGGTATTATTTCACGGGTATCATTAGCGTATTTAGCATAAAAGCTTGGCTGAATTAATAACGTTTTCCCTTTGGTGGTATGCAGTAGCTTATTCGCTGAAAAAGAGTTAACAACATGAGTCACTCTATCTTGATCGAAGTCATCACTTGCAAATAAGGACATAGAAAGTGCATTTTCACCAACAGAAAACTGATTATCTGCTTCAGAGGCGCTGGCTTTTAAATGATAGAAATCGATGTTACCAGCTTCTGAAATTTCATAAGCCACCTCTTGTAATTCATCAACACCAGTGCTCAACACGTTATCGTTAGCGTTTAAATCAAGGTTAATGCTAACTTTGGGTTCTATTTGAGCAGATTCAAAAATAGGTTTTACGACGTAAAGTAAATATAAAAAAATTAGTACTAGGGTAAACAAAACGCTAATACCACCAAGGGTTATTAACCATTTTGCCAATGAATTTTTGACCCCACGGCTTCGATTCGAACTAACAAGACTTGCCACTTAATTAACCTTATTACAAACAAGCTAAACATTAGCTCATTCAATATAGAGAATATGATAAAAATAACTGAGCGAAGTATAAGTCAGTTATGTGACAATTTTATTACAACACAAAATCGATTAGAGAATAAATTGTTTTGAGATTACTTGGGAAATAAAAAAGCAGCTCTTTTGAAGAACTGCTTATTGAGTATTATTGGTTAACATAGAGCTAAATACTAATGTATTACTATGCCATGATTAAATTTTACTTTAAAAAATTAATATACCAAGGCATCGCTTTATCAATACCTTGTTGAATTTTAAACTCTGGTTCAAAACCAATTAAGGATTTTGCTTTAGAAATATCAGCCTGAGAATGTCTGACATCTCCAGCTCTAAAATCTTGATACGTTGGCGATTTTTTATAATCAACACCGTTAGCTTGTAAAGCTGTTTTTAAACTATTGAATAGAGTATTTAAACTTGTTCTATCGCCGAGGGCTACATTATATACCTGATTTTTACCGGCATCATTTGCTGTTGCCGCTAGAATATTAGCTTGCACCGCATTTTCAACAAAACAGAAATCACGACTCGTTTCACCATCACCGTTTATAAGTAACTCCTCATTAGCTATCATTGCTGCTGTCCACTTAGGAATAACTGCAGCATAGGCGCCATCAGGATCTTGTCTTTTACCAAAGACATTAAAGTAACGTAAGCCGGTACAGTTTAGGCCGTAAGTTTTATGAAAAACATCTGCATAAAGTTCGTTAACATATTTAGTTACGGCATAAGGGGATAATGGTTTACCGATAGCATCTTCAACCTTTGGTAGTGCTGGGTGATCACCATAAG